>Ga0210036_1000018_pt1 | contig 276788 bp, 258 predicted proteins | sample CryGeymeta201515_FD_185469 | JGI IMG/M metagenome (GOLD analysis project Ga0210036, IMG submission 185469) | Groundwater microbial communities from Crystal Geyser aquifers in Utah, USA - Crystal Geyser metaG 2015-15 (SPAdes) (version 2) | ecosystem: Environmental > Aquatic > Deep subsurface >... | reverse complement strand
GATTGGGGCAACTAGCGGACATCGGTCTTGACTGGTTTCCCGGGGGCAAAGATGCATTCTCGAGTCCCTAAAAAGGCATCAAACCAATGCATTAAGTGGAATTTGCGGGCCTTTTGCGGGCTTCTCGCGCAACCCGAATTTCCTAAGTGTATGAAATTACGAAGGAAAATGGTAAGAGTGCGATGCCTCTTCTGGGCACCATTACTCTCGATTTATCGCTTAATTTCAACTCCTTTAAGGGATGGTCGGTTTCCGGCCCACCTTTCAGGCTACCCCGACTTCTGCGCTGCCTTGGGCCTTTATGCTCTCGAGCACGATGGCGCCGTGGGAAGCGGAACCTCCCAAAGCGGGGATGCCTGCAAAGGCACGATCGCGGCTTGACCACGCCTCCGCTAGTCTCCAGCATCGGTTGCAAACAGCCACTTGTGGGAGAGAGACGTGAGCGAAGAAGCACAGGGCCAGGACGTGCTGACCGAAGTCGAGGATGGCGTGCTCGTCATCACGATCAACCGCCCGGATGCCAGGAACGCGATGAACAAGGCCGCGGCCGAAGGTATCGCGGCGGCGCTCGACCGGCTCGACGATGAGGACGATCTGCGGGTTGCGATCCTGACCGGTGCGGGCGGTACGTTCTGTTCGGGAATGGACCTCAAAGGCTTCCTGCACGGCGAAAGCCCGATCGTGGAAGGGCGCGGATTTGGCGGGCTGACCCAGAAATCCCCCGCCAAGCCGATCATCGCGGCGGTAGAGGGCTACGCGCTTGCCGGTGGGCTCGAACTGATGATCTCGTGCGATCTGGTGGTGGCCGGCAAGGCCGCGAAATTCGGCATCCCCGAGGCCAAGCGCGGGCTGGTTGCGGCAGGCGGCGGGCTGCTGAAGCTGCCCGAGCAAATCCCGTACAAGGTCGCGATGGAACTGGCGCTGACGGGCGAGATGATCGATGCGGCCCGCGCCTACGAGCTGGGCCTGATCAACCGCGTGGCCGAGGGTTCGGCGATGGACGCGGCGATGGAACTGGCGCGCGCGATCACCGCGAACGGGCCGCTGGCGGTGAAGGTTTCCAAGCAGATCATCGAGGATTCGCGCGGGTGGGACCGGGCGTCGCGGTGGGACGAACAGGCGAAGCTGATGCCGCAGATCTTCATGAGCGAGGACGCGCGCGAAGGCGCGGCCGCCTTTGCCGAAAAGCGCGCGCCCAACTGGAAGGGCAAATAGTGTCGCAGGCAGGCGCCGGCCCGCTCTCGGGCCTGCGGATCGTCGAGTTCGCGGGTATCGGGCCGGGTCCGTTTTGCGGCATGATGCTGGCCGATCACGGCGCGCAGGTGATCCGGGTGGACCGCAAGGGCGCACCGCCGGGGCTGCTGGGGCGCAAGGATGTGCTGGCCCGCGGGCGCAGGTCCATCGCACTCGACCTCAAGAGCGAGGCCGGGATCGCGGTCGCCCGCAAGCTGTGCGCCAGCGTCGATGGCCTGATCGAGGGGTTTCGCCCCGGCGTGATGGAGCGGCTGGGCCTGGGGCCGGACGTGCTGCTGGGCGACAATCCGAAGCTGGTTTACGGCCGCATGACCGGCTGGGGGCAGACCGGCCCCTACGCGCCCTACGCGGGGCACGACATCAACTACATCGCGCTGGCGGGCGCACTCGCGCATTTCGGGCGCGCGGGTGAAAAGCCGACGCCGCCGATCAATCTGGTCGGCGATTTCGGGGGCGGGGGCATGATGCTCGCCTTCGGGATGGTCGCGGCCCTGCTCAACGTGGCGCGCGGCGGTGAGGGCCAGGTCGTCGATGCGGCGATGACGGATGGTACCGCGGTGCTGATGGGCATGGTCCACGGTTTCCGCAACGCAGGCATGTGGAGCGATCAGCAGGGCGCAAACCTGCTCGACACCGGGGCGCATTTCTACGACACGTACGAGACCGCGGACGGCAAGTTCGTCAGCATCGGCAGCATCGAACCGCAGTTCTATAACGAGCTGTGCGCGCGGGTAGGACTGGCCGAGGACCCCGAGTTCGATGGCCAGATGAACGCGGCGCAGTGGCCGCAGCTGAAGGACAAGCTGGCCGCGATTTTCCGGCAGAAGACGCGCGACGAGTGGGATGCGATGCTGGAGCACACCGATGTCTGCTACGCGCCGGTGTTGAGCATGGCCGAGGCGCAGGCGCATCCGCACATGCGGGCGCGCGAGGCGTTCGTCGATGTGGGCGGAGATCCGCAACCCGCCCCGGCGCCGCGCTATTCGCAGACCGGCACCGCCAGGCCCGCGCCCGCGCCCGATTCCGGCGCCGACACAATGGCGATCCTTGCCGATCTTGGCATGAATGAGCGCGAGATCGCGCAGCTGCGCGAGGACGGGACGATCGCCTGACTCGCTAATGCATTGCGAAGAGCAACTGGTTTGCTAGGCTCGCCCGCAAAACAGACCTTTGGAGAGGATCGACCATGCCCGTAATCGACGTGCCAAGCCCCGCATTCATGGATGACGAGGAGATTTCGATCTTCGCCGATGCGGTGGGCAAGTTCTACGCCAAGCACGCCCCGGAAAAGCGCGTTCTGCAATGGCGCGAAGACGGCCAGGTGGAACGCGAGTTCTGGCGCGAAGCGGGCGAGGCGGGCCTGCTGGGCGCATCCGTGCCCGAGGAATATGGCGGCCACGGCGGCGATTTCCGGCACGAAATGGTGGTGATCGACCAGCAGGGGCAGCACAATGTCGATGGCTTCGCCGCCAGCCTGCACAATACCATCATCCTGCCCTACCTCGTGCGCCACGGCACCGAGGAGCAGAAGAAGAAATACCTGCCAAAGCTGGTTTCGGGTGAACTGGTCAGCGCGATCGCGATGACCGAACCGGGTGTGGGCAGCGACCTGCAGTCGATCACTACGACCGCGCTGAAGGACGGCAACGGCTACCGCATCAACGGTGCGAAGACCTACATCTCCAACGGTCAGATCGCGGATTTCATCATCGTGGTCGCCAAGACCGACCCGAACGAGCGGGCCAAGGGCATCTCGCTGATGCTGCTGGAGACCGAGGGCGCGGAGGGTTTCCAGCGCGGCAAGAAGCTCGACAAGATCGGGCTCGATGCGCAGGACACCAGCGAATTGTTCTTCGACGACGTGTTCGTGCCGGGCGATGCGGTGCTGGGCGGGGAAGAGGGCAAGGGCTTCTACCAGCTGATGGGCGAGCTGCCGCAGGAACGCCTGATCATCGCGATGGGCGCGATCAGCACGATCGAGCGCGCGCTGGAAGAAACCGTCGCCTTCACCAAGGATCGCAAGGCTTTCGGCAAGACGATCTGGGATTTCCAGAACACCCAGTTCACGCTCGCCGACCTGAAGGCGCGCGGCACCGCGGCAAAGATCTTCGTCAATGACTGCATCGCCAAGCACCTCGAAGGCAAGCTCGACGTGCCGACGGCGTGCATGGCGAAATACTGGGTGACCGAGCTGCAGGGCGAAGTGGTCGACAAGTGCCTGCAGCTGCACGGCGGCAGCGGCTACATCAACGATTATCCCATCGCGCGAATGTATCGCGACAGCCGGATCACCCGCATCTTCGGCGGATCGAACGAGATCATGAAAATGGTGATCGCGCGCAGCATGTAAGGCGTCGCGGGCAGGCCCCGCAAACCGAACCTCCGGCGCCGTTAACTTGTTGCGGCGGGCGTGTCCCAGGATTGGGACGGGGCCTCCGGCGCGCTTGCCGGGGGCCTTTCTTCTGGCATTCACAGGGCCGGGTCGCACCGAATTACACCGAGTCAGGAGCACAGCACTATGGCCGTGATCGCCGTTTACAGCATGAAGGGTGGGGTCGGGAAAACGACCATAGCGGTCGACCTGGCATGGCGCTTTTCGCAGACCGGCGGCCACAACACGCTGCTGTACGATCTCGATCCGCAGGGCGGGTCGGGCTTCCTGCTGGGCCATGAAGAGCGCAAGCTGCAGCGCGCCGTCTCAGCCTTCCATCACAACCGCGCTCCGCGCGACCTGATCGAACCGACGCGCTATGATGGCCTGTCGCTGATCGGGGCGGACCAGAGCCTGCGCGACCTGCCCGTGCAGCTGGCGCGCATCGGCAGCAGGAAGCGGCTGGCGCAGATGCTCAATTTCATGAAGGGCGAATATTCGCGCATCGTGCTCGACTGCCCGCCGATGATCAACGAGGTGAGCGAACAGATCATGGAAGCGGCTGACCTGATCGTGGTCCCGCTGCCCGCATCGCCGCTGGCCGCGCGCGCGTTCGGCTTCATTTGCAAGGAACTGGCCAAGAACCCAGGCCATCCGCCGGTTTTGCCGGTGCTTTCGATGTACGACAAGCGGCGCAAGCTGCACCGCTGGGTGCGCGAGAACGCGGGCGCCAACTGGCCGGTCATCCCGCAAAGCTCGCATGTCGAGCAGGTGGCCGTGCGGCGCGAACCGATCGCCGCCTTTGCCAACTGGTCACCTGCATCCAAGGGGTTCGAGCATCTGCATGCGGCGCTGGAAGCGAAGCTTGCCCAGATGGGCCTGGCCGGTACGCCGGGTGGCGGCCAGCGTGCCCTGCCTCGTCCCCAGGCCGAACCCGCCGCGACGCCTGCCAGCGAAAGCGCGCGCGTGGTCCCGATTCGTGAAAGCGCCCCCGCCCGGCAGGCCGCGCCGAACGGCGGTCGACAGGCCGACAGGCCCGATGCCCTGCGCGTGCCGCCGCCCGCGGATGACGGCCTTTCGCGGCGCGCTTTCAGCTTCTAGCAGCCGCCTTTCGCGCCCGCTGGTTGTCGGCACCGGCCGGTATGCGCTGAGGAAACTTGTCATTCATCCCGGTACGCCTACATTCCAGCGGGAAAGGACGCGTATTTCCATGAGTGATCAGAAGACGCCTGACGGGCAGGGCCCCAACGGCAGCAACGGCCCGGGTGGACCGGGCGGACCGAATCCCTGGATTCGCAGCCTTATGATCTGGGGCGGCATCTTCGTCGCCCTGCTGCTTGCCGTGTCGATGTTCGGCGGTAGCACGCAGAATTCGGGCGATGTGATCAGTTATTCCGATTTCCGCGACCGGGTCGAAAACGGCACGGTGAAAGAGGTGCAGATCGCCGACGACCGGATCACCGGTACGCTTACCGACGACAAGCCTTTCTCCACCATTCCCGTGGGCAGCGATACCGGGCTGACCCAGCTGCTCGACGATAATGGCGTGACCTATTCGGGCAAGGCGGTGGAGCAGATGAACATCCTGTGGGTGATCCTGCTGCAATCCCTGCCGTTCCTGCTGATCCTCGGCATCGCGTTCTTCGCGCTGCGCCAGGTGCAGAAGAACGGCGGCGCGGGCGGCGCAATGGGCTTCGGCAAGTCCAAGGCCAAGATGCTGACCGAAAAGCAGGGGCGGGTGACGTTCAACGACGTCGCCGGGATCGACGAAGCGCGCGAAGAGCTGGAAGAGATCGTCGAGTTTCTGAAAGACCCGCAGCGGTTCTCCAAACTGGGTGGCACGATCCCCAAGGGCGCGCTGCTGGTCGGTTCGCCCGGTACGGGTAAGACGCTGCTGGCCCGCGCGATCGCGGGTGAGGCGGGCGTGCCCTTCTTCACCATCTCCGGCTCCGACTTCGTCGAGATGTTCGTGGGTGTCGGTGCGTCTCGCGTGCGCGACATGTTCGAACAGGCGAAGAAGAACGCACCGTGCATCCTGTTCATCGACGAAATCGACGCGGTCGGCCGCAGCCGTGGCCATGGCCTCGGCAATTCGAACGACGAGCGCGAGCAGACGCTCAACCAGCTGCTGGTCGAAATGGACGGCTTCGAAGCCAACGAAGGCATCATCATCATCGCGGCGACCAACCGCCCCGACGTGCTCGACCCCGCGCTGCTGCGCCCGGGCCGGTTCGACCGTCAGGTCGTTGTGCCCGTGCCCGACATCGACGGGCGCGAGAAGATTCTCGACGTGCACATGAAGAAGGTGCCGCTGGCGCCCGACGTGAATCCGCGCACCATCGCGCGCGGCACGCCCGGCTTCTCCGGCGCGGATCTCGCCAACCTCGTGAACGAAGCAGCTTTGCTTGCGGCACGCCGCAACAAGCGCCTCGTCGCGATGCAGGAATTCGAGGACGCGAAGGACAAGGTGATGATGGGCGCCGAACGGCGCAGCATGGTGATGACCGACGACGAGAAGAAGATGACCGCCTACCACGAGGCCGGTCACGCTCTGGTCAGTCTGAACGAACCGGCATCGGACCCGATCCACAAGGCCACCATCATCCCTCGCGGCCGTGCGCTGGGCATGGTGATGCGCCTGCCCGAGCGGGACAATTACTCGTACCACCGCGACAAGATGCACGCGAACCTCGCCGTCGCCATGGGTGGCCGCGTGGCCGAGGAAATCATCTTTGGGCACGACAAGGTTTCCAGCGGTGCCTCTTCGGATATCCAGTACGCCACCGATCTGGCGCGCAACATGGTCACCAAGTGGGGGATGAGCGACAAGCTTGGTCCGCTGCAATACGAGGCCAGCCAGGAAGGCTACCTCGGCATGGGTCAGACGCAGCGCACGATGGGTGGTGCGGAAACCAACAAGCTGATCGATGCGGAGATCAAGTCGCTGGTCGAAGGCGGCCTCAAGCGCGCGACCGACATCCTGACCGATCAGGAAGACAAGCTGCACCTTCTCGCGCAGGCAATGCTCGAATTCGAGACGCTGACCGGTGACGAGATCGACCAGCTTCTGAAGGACGGCAAGCTCGACCGGCCCGACGCACCCAACGGCCCGGCCAAGCCGCGTTCGCTGGGCGGATCGTCGGTCCCCAAGGCGGGCAAGCGGTTCGGCGGCGCCGAAGACAAGGGGGGCGGCGCGGCCCCGCAGGGCGCGTAGCAGGGAACCGCAGGCGCGCCCCGGCGGTTATCAGGGCGGATTAACCATGGGAGACCCCACGATGAAACGCCCGACCACCGCTCTGTTCTTGGCCCTCGGTGCCGCCTCGCTGGGTCTCTCTGCCTGTTCGGAGCAGACGCAGCAGGATGGCGAGGCCTTCGTCGAAGGCGCGGCCGAAGATACCGCCGCCAATGCCGAAGTCGTGCAGGAAAAGGTCGAGGACGCAGCCATCGTGGCGAGCGACAAGGTCAGCGAAGGCGCGGCCGACCTGCGCGACGAGATGGCCAAGGACGAAGCCTCCGAACCGCAGACCGACGAACAGCTGGACGGCACCGACTAAAGCGCCGCGCGTGGGCGTTCGCATCGCCCCGCGCCACCCGCAGGTCCATCGCATCTGCGAAACGTAATCCTCCCGCTGCCCGTCGGGCGAGCGGCGGCTCAGCCTGCCCGCCGTCGCCCTAGGGCAGGATCGCGAGATGGATCAGCAGCTTGCGCGCAAAGATCAGCCCCACGGTCAGGATCACCAGGATCGGGGCGAGCCGCAACAGAGTGGCGGTGCGATCCAGCCGCGCATGGTCCTGCAGCACCCACGCATTCAGCACCAGTATCGCGCTGACCAGCGGGGCGAGCACGAAGGGCGCGTTTGCTCCCAGTTCGTAGATTGCCAGCGCCAGCGCGATCAGCGCGGCAGACCCGCCAAGCGCGGTCGCGCCATACAGGAACGCCCAGCGCGGATGCCGGCCCTCCATGCGCGGGCAGGAAATCCGCGCGGCCAGTGCGCCCAGCGGCAATAGCAGCCAGCCAAGCACCCACAGCTTGCCCAGGAAGGCGAGCACCGCCGCCGCCCCGCCTTCGGTCTGCAGGCTTTCCGCTGTCGTGCCCTCTCCACGGCGCCAGGCGAGGCCCGCCTGTTCGACGAAAAAGGCAGCGGACTGCGCGCGTTCGCGGCGTTGCAGCGCACCCGGTTCGTCGCTGCCAGTATCGTCGGCTTCGCGCGCATCGGTGTCGACAGCGGGAATGCCGCCATCGTCCGCAGGGTCGGTCACTTCGGCCAGCGCGCCGGTCGCGGCGGAAAGCGCGCTGTCTATCGCGCGGTTCTGCCCGATCGCTCCATTTGGCTCAGCGGCAATGTCGATCAGCAGCAGCAAGGCCATTCCGGCAAGGAAAATGGCCAGCGCACGCTGCGCCGGATCGGCAAACGAGGCGGCTGGCATGCTCCAGCGCGCTGGCGGGGGCGCAGCCGGCGGAGCGGGGGAGGACGGGTCGGGATCGGCCATTGCACCATTCCATACCGCAGCAACCGCCGATGGCCAGTGCCCATCTTGGAACACATCGCGAACATAAGGCGTTGATGGAGAAAGGAGACTTTCGATGGACCAGATTACCGAGCACCCCAAGGCAGAGCCGACATCGAATGCGGAGAAAGACCCCGAGAACTGGACGACGGGCGACGAAGCGATGACCGGCGCGCAGGCGAGCTATCTCAAGACGCTGGCGGAGGAGGCGGGCACGCCCGAAGCCTTCGATCCCGAGTTGACCAAGGCGGATGCCTCGCTTCGAATCGACGCTTTGCAGGAAAAGACGGGCCGCGGGGCCGCTTGACCGCGCTGCGGGCAGTGCCCGCTGCGTAGTGGAGCCAGAAACAGGAAACGGGGCGGCGCCTTATGAAGGCCCGCCCCGTTTCGGTATTCACTGGAGATCGCGTGTCCGCGATCAGCCGCGATAGATCAGCCGTCGTAATCGCCGCCGACCGAGGTCGAGCGGGTCGGCGTCGCAGCGGTCACCCGCAGGGCTTCGGCCGACTGGCTGAGCGAGCCGATTTCATCCACTTCGTCATCATCGTCCGGCAGGATCTTCTGCAGGTTGGTGACCATGCTTTCGTGGAGTTCCTTGGGCTTCACCGTCTGCTCGGCAATTTCGCGCAGCGCGACGACCGGGTTCTTGTCGCGGTCGCGATCCAGCGTGATTTCGGCACCGCCGGAGATCTCGCGGGCGCGTTCGGCTGCCAGCAACACGAGATCGAAACGGTTGGGAACCTTGTCGACGCAATCTTCAACGGTAACGCGCGCCATAGCTGAGGGCACTCCATACAGGCTGTAATTTCGGGATCAGACACCCCGTATAGGCGAGCCTGCGCCATTTTTCAACATAAACCGCGCCCGCAGGCGCGCCCGCCTAGTCTTCGCCGTAGTCCGAGTAGTCGCGATACGCGGGGCTGGTGAACTTGGTGTACTCGCCCTGGAAGTGCAGCCGCACATTGCCGGTGGAGCCGTGGCGCTGCTTGGCGACGATCAGCGTGGCCTTGCCCGCCAGCTCCAGCTGCTTTTCCTGCCATTGCTGGTACTTGAGCTTCGCATCCTCGGTGCTGGTATCGTCCGGAGTCTCCGGCTTGACCTGGTTGTGGTAATATTCGCCGCGATAGATGAACCACACCATGTCGGCGTCCTGTTCGATCGATCCCGATTCGCGCAGGTCGGACAATTGCGGTTTCTTGTCTTCGCGCTGCTCCACCGCGCGGCTCAGCTGCGACAGCGCGATCACCGGAACGCCGAGATCCTTTGCCAGCGTCTTCAGCCCTCGGCTGATCTCGGAAATCTCGTTGACGCGGTTGTCCTTGCTGCGCGCCGAACCCTGCAGCAGCTGCAGATAGTCGACGATGACCAGCCCGATGTCCTTTTTGCGCTTCAGGCGCCGTGCGCGCATCAGCAGCCCGTCGATGGTCAGAGCGGGCGTATCGTCGATGTACAGCGGCAGATCGGCGAGCCGCTGGCTCGCCTCGGACAGGCGCTGGAAACCGGCGGCCCCGCCGATATCGCCCGAGCGCAAGTCTTCCGACGAAATCTCCGCCTGTTCGGAGAGGATACGGGTGGCCAGCTGGTCGGCGCTCATTTCCAGGCTGAAGAAGGCGACCGGCGCGCCTCCCGAATCGGGCCCGCCATCGCGCTGCTGCTTCAGATGTTCGTAGGCGGTGTTGAACGCGATGTTGGTGACCAGCGAGGTCTTGCCCATGCCCGGACGCCCGGCGAGGATGATCAGGTCCGAATCGTGCAGGCCTGCGGTCTTCTCGTCGATCGTCGGCAGCCCGGTCGTGCGCCCCGACAGGCCGCGCCCCGAATTCATCGCCCTCTGCGCCTGCTTCAGCGCCTCCTTGGCCGCCATGCCGAAGGATTTGGCCGCGTTGCCGACATTCGTGCCCTCGGCAATGTCGAACAGCGCCTTTTCGGCGGTTTCGATCTGCTTGAGCGGTTCGACCGTTTCGGACGTGTCGAGCGCGTCGCTCACCAGCGTGCGGCCCACCGTCACCAGTTCGCGCAGCAGCGCGAGGTCGTAAATCTGCTCGGCCAGCTGGCGGGTGGCGAGCAGGCCGTGCCCGTCCGACGTCAGCCGCGCGAGATAGGTGGTCCCGCCCAGTTGTTCGAGATGCTCGTTGCCTTCGAAATAGGGCTTGAGCGTCACCGGGCTGGCGGTGGCTCCGCGTTCCATCATGGTCAGCACGCGTTCCATGATCAGGCGGTGCGCGGGGACGAAGAAATGCTCCGGCCGCAGCGGGTTGGGCAGTTCTTCGTACACCGAATTGTCGATCAGCACCGCGCCCAGAAACGCCGCCTCCGCCTCGACATTGGAAGGCAGCGCGCGGCCGCCTTCAGCGGATGATCCGGAATCGGTGTTCGTTACGGTCGGATTGAGCAAGAGAGTGTCTTCGGACATGGGGGGATCAATGTGCGAACCGCTGCCTTACCGCAAGCGGTCGCGCGCCTTGAGTCTTGCCCCCGGCCTGTGAATAGCGAGCACAAGCCGGACGCATCCGCTGCACAGAGCCCTTGCCCGGGCCATCCAATTTCTGCGAAGGCAACACGGGACACATGGCCGACCACCGCATCTCGAAAATCGATCTGGACGATTCGACGATCCTCTGGCGCAATGCCGATGTGGAGCAGGAACGGCGGGTGGCGATCTTCGACCTGATCGAGGAAAACACATTCAAGCCGGTCCGCTCCGCGGAAAAAGGCGCGACCGGGCCGTACGCGCTGGGCCTTTCGGTGCGCGACGACCGGCTGGCACTCGATATTGCGGACGCGGATGGCACGCAGCTGGAAACGATCCTGCTGGGGCTGGCGCGCTTCCGGCGGTCGATCCGCGACTATTTCGCCATCTGCGACAGCTATTACCAGGCGATCCGCAAGGCGACGCCGCAGGAAATCGAAACCATCGATATGGCCCGCAGGGGCGTGCACAACCGCGCCGCCGAGCTGCTGGTGGAGCGGCTGGAGGGTAAGGTCGAAACCGATTTCGCCACCGCGCGGCGGCTGTTCACGCTGATCTGCGTCCTGCACATCCGGGGCTGAGCATGGCGAAAAGATCACCCCGCCCGCTGTGGCTCAAGGCGCTGCTCGCCGTGCTGATCGTGGCCCCGCTGGGCGCCGCGCTCTGGCTGTATCTCGATCTGCAATCGTGGCGTCCGGCAGAAAGCGAGTTTCCCGAACAGGGCGTCGACCTGACGGGCGTGGAAGGCCGGGTCAATTTCACCGTGCTGAAGGGCGATGGGGCCGATTTCGTCTACCTTCCCGCGACGGCCGGGGAAAGCGAGCAGGCGGGCGATTTCACGCAGCATCTGGCAGAGGCGCGCGCGGCCGGGCTGGAGGTGGGCGCGATCCACCGGTTCGACCCCTGCGTGCCCGCCGATGGCCAGTCGGCCAATTTCGTCACCATGGTGCCGCGCGACGGCACGCTGCTGCCCCCGGCCATCGCGCTGGTCGATTCGGGGGAGGATTGCCTGGAAAAGGTCACCAGCGGGCAGGTGCGCAGCGAATTGACGATCCTCGCCAACCAGATCGAGGCGCACGCGGGCAAGCCTGCGATCCTCAAGGAATCACGCGACTTCGAGGCCGTGCATGGCGTCGCCGCGCGGATCGAGCGCAACCTGTGGCTGGTCCGCACGCGGCTGGAGCCGGAATATGGCGGCCGGCCGTGGCTGCTATGGACCGCAAACGAATCCTATCGGGGACCGGGCAGCGATATGGCGCTGGGCTGGGTGGTGGTGAGACCATGAGCGATGAAGAACTGATTGCCGCGGCACGCGACGCCGCGGCCAATGCCTACGCCCCCTATTCGGATTATCCGGTGGGCGCGGCGCTGCGCTTTGCCGACGGCGCCATCGTCACCGGCACCAATATCGAGAATGCGAGCTACGGCCTGTCGCTGTGCGCGGAAACGCTCGCGGTCTCGAAGGCGTTGGCCGAGGGGCGGCGCGGCGGGCTGGAGCGGATCGCGGTGGTCGGGCCGAAGGGCAAGGGCGGCGATGCGCCGATCACCCCTTGCGGCCGCTGTCGCCAGACGCTGAACGAGATCGCGCAGCTGGGCGGGACCGATCCGCTGGTGCTGTGCGTGGGCGCAAACGAGGTGCTGGAATTGCGCCTGTCCGAGCTGCTGCCGCACGGTTTCGGCCCGGCGCACCTGGATTAAGGCTCCTCCCCCCCGAAAAGGGGGAGGAGAAAGTCGGTCTTACCCCTCGTCGCTGTCCAGCCATTCGAGCAGTGCGCCAAGGCACTCGCGCGCCAGCATCTTGGACCGGTCGGGGCTCCAGCCCTGCAGGTCGTCGGGATAGTCCGCATTGTCCTTGAACGGCATTTCCAGCGTCATCGCGGTGGCGGCGTAGCGTTCTGCCACCTGATTTGTGCTGATCGCCAGATTGGCCTTGCCGGGTGCGGACTTGGGATAGCCCCTGGCGGTCTGGAAATCGGGGCTGCGGCGTTCGAGGATGCGCTGGTAGCGATAGAACCGATCGCCATGCTCGTCGCTCCAGCTTGGAATGCCTTCGAAGCCTGCCAGGAACACCGCGTCGATCGCCTCGTCGCCGTGTACGTCCATCGCGAAATGCACGCCGGTTTCGTCCATCGCGTTGCGGATGGCGAGCACTTCGGGCGAACGTTCGGCGCTGGGTTCGGCCCATTCGCGGTTGAGATTGACGCCCTTGGCATTGGTGCGCAGGTGGCCGCGCGCGCTGCCATCGGGGTTGCAATTGGGCACGATATGGAACCGGCATTTCTGGCGCAGCGCGCGGCCCAGCGTGTCCGAAGGATCGCACAGCACCTGCAGCGCGCCTTCCATCCACCATTCGGCCATGCTTTCGCCGGGATGCTGGCGGGCATAGAGCCAAACCTGCGTCTCGCCTTCGCCCATGGCGAGGCAATCGAGCGGCTGGCCGTCGAAGGTTTCGCCCAGCCGGCGGTGCGACACGCCTTCGGCGCTGGCGCATTCGGCGATCAGATCGTGATGCCGATCGATCGAGAACGGGGCGAAATAGGCGAACCACACCAGATCGCCCGCGGGCGTGTAACGGATGGTCAGCGTGCCGCCTTCCTCGTCCTTGTCGAAGGTCGATTCGGCGCGGCCCCAGAAATCACGGTCTTCCGAAACGCAGGCGTTATAGTCCGGCCAGCCGGCGGGATAGGCGCTGTCGTTCAGGCCGACGATTTTCAGCACCAGTTCGCGCCCGCCGCAATTTGCGACGCGGAAATGGAACCACTGCTTGAATTCGCTGTCTTTGTCGTTCTTCAGTCGCAGCATCGCGCTGGCCTGATGGACGGTCATCACGTCGATGCTGCCGCTGTCGAATCGGCTGTCGATGATGATGTTGCTCAAGGATTGACCTCCACTTCGATTGTTTCTCCATTATTCCCGGGAAAGCCGGTGAACAGCGCGTCTGCCAGCGCCTGGGCCGCCGGCCCGTTCTGCGCCAGCGGCGATTTTGTCGGCGCGTCGAGCCGTGCGCGGCCTTCCCACAGAACCTCGCCGCTGGTCTTGTCGCGCAGCGAGACGGACATTTGCGTGACCACGCGCTTGTCCGATCCGCCGCCCAGATTCAATCCCACGCCGACCCCCAGCCCGCTGCCATAGCGGCCGGTCGATCCGCCTGCGCCGACGCTGACCGGGCTACGGCGCCTGTCCGCTTCTAGCTGGCTGCGTTCTACCCGGACGCTGGCGATCTGCTGTGCGGTGGACCGCGCGTTCTCGCTGTAGCCATAGGACGCAAGAGCCTGGGCCACGGCTTGTTTGTAGGGTGCCAGCGCCAGCCCCTGCTCGGGCGAACCGGGCGCGGTTTCCACCATTAGCTGCCTGTCGCCCAGCTGTGCGCGTGCGTCGGGCGCGAGGAATCGCGTGACCTCAATGGGCCCCGCCGGGCGCACGGTGCTGCACGCGGCAATCGCGAGGGGGAGGGCAATGAGGGCGAAACGGGCGCGGGCCTTCATGGGGGAAGTCTTTCTGCTGGTGCGGTTCGTCTGCGTGCGGGAGGCGTGTTGCTGTAAGGAACGCGCGAGGGTGCGGTTCCGTGCCCCGAAGCCGCGCGAACAGCTTGACTTTTCGCCCGTGCAACATAAATGACCCTGCAATGCTACCGGCATCGGAGGCTCGCCTTCCGGTGCCGATTTATTTTGCAAGCATCAGGTTTTCTCAGGAAAAATACCATGAAGATTCGCAACAGCCTCAAGTCGCTCAAGAACCGTCACCGCGACAACCGCGTGATTCGCCGTCGCGGTCGGACCTATGTGATCAACAAGACCAACAAGCGGATGAAGGCGCGCCAGGGCTGATCGCCCTGTGATTGCGACCATCGCACGCTGATACGACCTGAGGAGCGCGGGCCAGTGGCCCTGCGCTCCCTTCGTTGCGTGCGCTACGAATATGAAAAAGCCCTCCGCACCATAGCGTGCGGAGGGCTTTTTGCATGTCAGCCCGGGGGAGGCCGAAACGGGGCATGGCCCCGGTAAATGCTCAGGCGTCGTCGCCGCGGCAGGTGGCGAGCGCGTCAGCATCCAGTTTTTTCCCGTCGATCGAAAACGCGGTCACGGTTCCGAATTCACGGGCCAGGTGCTGGCACACGAGTTCGCCGCGCGATTTTGCACGGGTGCCAACACACACGGTGTCCGCACAGATGAAGGTGCCGCCGCGGATTACCTCGGTGCGCTTCTCGACCGGCGCTTCCAGTGTGGCGCGGTAATAGACGGTCGACTGTGCGAAGGCGGGGGTGGGGCTGGCTACGGTGCCGATGGTCAGCGCGCTGGTCAGCACGGCAACGCCGACGATGGCGGCCTGGCGAAGCGAGGATTTGAAGAGGGTCATTGCGGTCTCCTAGCGGTCTTTCAGTCGCGGCAACCTTCGGCCCGAAATCGGGAATCGAGTTTAGGTTGCGAATCACCACCTATCTAACTAGGTTGTAAGTTGCAACTAAAAACTCAGTTTCAATTTTGTGACGCTGGGCAATTGGAGTAGGCTGCTGGGCCTGGAGAGGTTTTTCATGGGTACAGACGTTCGCGAACCGCTGAAGGAGCTGAGCGCCTGCGGGCTGCCTGCTGCGCTGGAGGTGATGGGCGAACGCTGGAGCTTCATGATCCTGCGCGCCAGCTTCAACGGGGTGCACCACTTCGAGGAATTCCTGAGCGAGCTGGGTATTGCCCGCAACATCCTTTCGAACCGGCTTAGCAAGCTGGTCGAACACGGTATTCTGGATCGTCACCAGGACCCGCAGGATCGCCGCCGGGTCGAATATCACTTGACCGAAAAGGGCTTCGATCTGCTGCCGGCGATGGTTTCGCTGCGCCACTGGGGCCTCAAATACGGAACCGAGGGGGTGGGGATGGACCCGGTGATCGTCGACGATCGGGACCGGATGCCGATCGGCCCGGTCGCAATCCTGGCGCATGACGGACGCATTCTGGGCCCCGCCGATCTCAATATGTGCGCCCGCAAGAACCTGCCCGAGGCAGGGCGGGACCGGCGCGAAGGCACGCCCGGCGATGCCGACCGGGCGACCGAGCAACCGCGCGAAGCGGCAGAATAGCCGCTCCCCCGCGCTAACCGATCAGCCGCGCCAATGCCCGCCTGCGCGGCATTTCGGGACGGCCACGTCGCGCGTCTTCGCGAGCATGGTGTAGAGCATTTCGATTCCGGTCGGCGTCGCGGGATCGTACCCAGCCAATGCCTGGTCGAGCGTCGCCATTGCCTGACACGCGCGCGCGGTCATCTTGCCGTCGATCTTCGCATAACCCCCGGCGAGGGTCATCATCGACAGCCCCTTCGCAATGGCAAGCGTGTTGCGTTGCGCGCGCGTTGGCTGCTGGACCGACCGTTCGAAATTCACCGTCGCCTCGTACACCGTCCGGCACTGGGCCAGCAGGCGTTCCGCATAGTCGCCCTTGTCTGCGGCCTGGTTGCAGCGATGGGCGGCAATTACCCGCGCGTCATAGGGATCGGCCGACGAGAGATTGCGTGCGGCCGCGCCAGAAGGCGCGCCAAGCGCGACCGCGCAGGCCGCCAGCAGGACGAAGCGCGCCTTCACCGCCGAAGCCACACGCTCAGCAGTACTTGTTGACCGGGTTGCCGAGGCACAGGTTTTTTTCATACCGTCTCCAGTTCGCGATATCGCGCGACGAGCTGCCAAAGGGCGTGGTCGGCTGTCGCACCCGGCCGGGCGAGGTGTAGCCGGCATTATAGGCCTGCGAGCGCCAGGTTTCGGCTTGCTGGGCTGCGGCTTCGCGCTCCATGCGCGACTTCTCCGCGGCCCAGCGTTTTTCGTTCTCGTAATCCACCCGCTTCTTCAGCCGCGCGGCATCGGGGCAGCTTTCCTGCAAGCCCGCGTTGCACGCCCTGCGGTGGTAGCCATAGGCCCGAACCGGGTCCCAGTTTGCTTCCAGAGCCTGCGCCCAGACACGGCACGCGCTGCCCGAGCCATAGCGTTCGCATAAGGTGGCAGACAGATCGTAGGTGATCGCGTTGAAGAAGCCCTTCTCGTTCTTGAAGAAGGCCAGCGCCTGATAGCAGGTGTTGGGCGAAGCACCCTGCATGCAGACGTCGGCCATCACCATTGCGCGTTTCGCGCGGTCCGTGGTGTCGAAATCGTCCCACGGGCGGCACAGGTCATACATGCCGGAAAAGCACGATATCCGCGCGAACATGTGCGATATCGGGTGCTCGTCGCCTTCGAAGCTGGTGTCCTTGAACCGCCGATAGCCGATCTCGCACCGATCCTGGTCCCCGGCCATGCAGACTTTCATCCAGGTGGTCGCGACATCGCGATCGGTGCGCTCGAACAGCTGCGCGGCGAGTTCCACCGCCGTGTCGCATGCGGCGCGATTCGTTTCGCTGCAGGCCTCAAGGCTGGCCCACCACCGTGCCTTGGCCTCGCCCCCATCGCCCTGTGCGGCGGCGGGCACAGCGAAGATCGCAAGCAGCAGGGCCAGCCCCGCGGACGTCAGCCGGGCGAGCATCAGCTATTTTCGGTTTCGCAATTATCCAGCGCGGCCCACACCGCGCCCGTCCCGGCCCAGGTGAACGGGCCGTAGGTGTTGCCATCCATTTCGACCGAGAAGGAACTGGCCTCCTTCATCGCAGCATAGGTCGCGTCCGACGCTTCGCCCGGACCCCAGCCGCCCCACGCGGACTCGCGAAAGCCGCCGACGTCGTACCCGCCGGAGCGCGAGGGCGCGCTGCTGCCGGTATCGAAGTGGACGGTGACCGGATGGTTCGCATTCGGGTCCGCATCGCTGAACTTCTGCATGAAGGGGCCTTCGAGTGCGACGCCAAGATTGCCGTCGCGCAGGCGGCGGGAGAATTCGGCGACGATACGCTCCCCATCTGCATCCTTGCCCTTCACGGACACGCGGCACACGCCGCTGCCATAATCGACGGCCAGGCCATTCTCGCCGATGTCAGGCCCATCATAAAACGTGATCGCCTGAAGCGAGAGGGCGGGCGAAAGGGCAAGGCCGATGGCGAGGGTGATGCTCATGCGGGAAACTCCGGGTGTCAGATCGGTGCAAGACCTAGCCGGAGCGCGCGGGGACGCCAGTTACAAAACCTGTCAGGATTGCGCGGGGTGTACTCTGCCCGCGCAAAAGCGGTTCAGGCCCACACTTCGATATTGTCCCGCCGGGCGACGCGGATCGGTAGGTCCACGTCGATCAGAGGCGCCAGGCCGTGATCGTCGAACAGCGCCCTTGCCGCCGGATGGCGTCCGGCTGCGATCAGTCTTTCCCACAGGAAGACCGTATATGGCTGCACCCCTCCGGTATAGCCGACCCCGCGAAACGCGGTTTCGACCGTGCCGATCACCCGGCGATGCGGCCTGTCGGTGACGGGCTCGCCCGCCTGCGGCTGATGCTCGGCCACGTAGTCGCGCAGGAAGGCGAGCCGGTCGGTCAGGTCGGGCACCAATTCCTGCGCGATCTGGGCGAGCAGCGGCACCATCGTTGCAGGCAGCTCGCCGTCGGGAAAATCGGGCGCGGGCGCGGCAAAATCCACACTGTCCAGATCGGGCGCGTGCATCCGCTCGACCCAGCGGAACACGCGCGGCGCCTCGCGCTGCATGATCCCCAGCGGCACCGGATCGCGCCCCAGATGCGCGAAGAGCGGCCCGAACATCGCATAGTCGGCGATGCTTGGCGTCGAGCCCAGTAGGAATGGATAATCCGCAAAGTGCGCGTCCAACGCGCCGAGCAGTTCGTGATAACTTGCCTCGATCACGGGGATGGTCGGGGCATCCACGCCCAGCATCGGCAGGTAGGAATGCATCCGGCCCATCGTCGCCTCGGCGCGGGTTGCATCGCCGCCGGTGGCAAAGGCGTCGCGCAGGAAATGCTCCTGCTCGGCCAGATAGCTCCAGCGGTAATGCATCGCATGGCGCGTCAGCCCCACGACGGCGTAGATCTCGAACAGATGGGCCAGCGCCAGCAGCCGCGCGTCGCCGGGGTAGGCGGGGTAGGGCACCGGCGGCGTATCCTCGCCCTCGAAATGGTCGATGATATCGACCGTGTCCTGAATGATCGTGCCGTCCGCAAGTTCGACCACCGGAATGATCGCGCGACCGATGGCCGGCACGATCCGCGCAGCGAAATCGGGGTCGGTCGGCGGGCGCTCGACATAGGCGATGCGCTGTGTGCGCAGGTACGCACGCGCACGGCCGGTATAGAGCGAATGGGGAAGGCCCCACAGGGTAACGGGCTGGGTCATGCCGTGCGTGGTCCCGCGTGCGGGCGTTGAGGTCAAGTATTACCCGACCATGGGAATGGCCCTGCGCAAATAGCCGTTGCACCAGGCAGGCGGGCGATGTATTTTTCAGCCGTTACCGGGCCCCTCTGGCGAATGTGCATGGCACACTCGCGATGTCGGAACGCAGTGCTCCAACAGCCCGGTCGACCTCCATGCCTTTTCTCCTGCCAGTACCCCCCACCAGGCCCAATGCTGCCGGACGGCCCCGTATCATGCAGGCGGGGGCGTAGGATGCTCCAGCTCGCGATCTATCTGCTCGATCTGATGGTCGTCGTCGCGGCGACGCTTTCCGCATGGTTCTGGCTGCGCGCCAGCGGCAAGCAGGTGCGCCGGGTCAGCAAACACGAAACCTTCGACTACGCGGATATTAACCGCCTCGTGGTCGCCCTCAACCGCGCGCAGATCCTCAATGCGCGGGCAGCCAAGGCAACCGCCGCCGCTGCCCTGCTCGGGGCCTTGCGCATTCTGCTGGATTTCCTGCCATGACCGTACTTCTTCTTTTGGGTGGCCTCGTCCTGCTCGTCATCGGGGGTGAGCTGCTGGTGCGCGGCGCCGTTGCCATTGCCGGCAAGCTGGGCGTCTCGCCGCTGATGATCGGCCTTACCATCGTCGGCATGGGCACCTCCATGCCAGAGCTTGCCGCCAGCCTGCAGGCCGCGCTGGCCGGGTCGCCGGGGATCGCGCTGGGCAATATCGTGGGTTCGAACATCGCCAACACGTTGCTGATCCTGGGCGTGGCGGCTCTGCTCGCGCCGATTGCAGTCGCGCGCGGCACCTTGTGGCGCGACGGCGGGGTCGGCGTGCTGGCGGCATGTGCGCTGCTGGCGATCGCGTGGACCACCGGGCTGGGCCGCATCGCGGGGATCGCGCTGGTCGCCATGATGATCTGCTATCTCGTGCTGGCTTACCGGCAGGAGCGCCGCGCCGCAGCCCAGCACAGTGCGGCGTTCGACAAGGCGGTGGCGCTGGAGAATATCGACCCGGCGCTGAGCGCGGAGGCCGAGCGGGGCACGGGCTGGGCCGTGTCGCTCGCCTTCCTGCTGGCGGGGCTGGGCTGCATCGTCGGCGGGGGCACGCTGCTGGTCGATGCGGCGGTCGATCTGGCGATCGAGTTCGGGATGTCGGAAACGCTGGTCGGCCTGACCATCGTGGCGATCGGTACCTCGCTGCCCGAGCTGGTGACGTCAGCCGTCGCGGCGATCCGCAAGCAGTCGGAGGTGGCGCTGGGCAATGTGCTCGGCTCGAACATCTACAACGTGTTCTTCATCGGCGGCGTCACGGGGATCATTTCGCCCACGCCGGTGCCGGACACCATCGCGCGGCTGGATCTGCCAGTGCTGGTCGGCGTCTCGCTGCTGGCGATGGTGCTGGCCTTCACCGGCGCACGCCTATCGCGGGTGGAGGGCCTGTGCCTGGTGCTGGTCTATGCGGTGTATCTGGCGTTTACGGCGGGGCTGATTTGACGAAGGGGGGCGTTCGAGACAGACGACTTGCCGGATACGCAGGTCGCTGCGCATGGCAGGGAGTTGCCGGGGGTGGCCAGAGGCTATTGGGGCCTGATTGCTCGCCCATGTTTCTCGCTTCCGGCTTGCGGATCGTCGCCCGGATGCGATCCCGCACGCTGCGGGATCAGCCAGACCAGCACGGCTACGGCTGCCAGCAGCACCAGCGAAGCGATCGGGCGACTCAGTGCCAGTCCGCCATCTGCCAACGGCTTGTCGAGGAAGTCGCCCACGGTCGCCCCCAGCGGTCGGGTCAGCACAAAGGCCGCCCAGAACAACGCCACGCGATTGGCGTTGGTCGTCAGGTACAGCACCGCCAGCACCAGCAGCGCGCCACCGAACAGCGCCGCCCCGCCCAGATACCCCAGCCCGCCCGTGTCTGCCGCCCAGTCGCCCAGCGCGGTGCCCAGCGTCTGCGAGAAGGTGATGGTGATCCAGTAGAACGTTTCCGCGCGCGGGCTAGCGATGCGGTTGACCGAAACCGTGCCAATCGTGCGGTGCCAGACCAGCAGGCTGGCCAGAACCAGCGCGAACAGCAGGCTGGCACCGCCGGGATAGCCGATACCGATGGATCGGGTGGCGAAGTCGGCCATGGTAGTTCCTGCGGTGGTCGAAGCGATGATCGTTGCCCAGTACAGCGCGGGGTGGAAAGCGCGCGCGCGCACCTGCCAGATGATCAGGGCGACCAGCGGCACCACGAAGATCGCCGTGCTGAGCAGGTAGCCGAGATTGAATGTCATCGAGAGGGTATCGCCCCCGGTCTCCCCCAGCGTGGTCGCAAGGATCTTGATGATCCAGAAGCCCAGAGTGACGGCGGGCACTTTCGACAGTGTCTCCCGCGTGAGATCGTGTTCGTTGGTCATGGCGTTTCTCTTGCTGCGTGTTGAGCGCGAGCTAGTGTGGGGCGCACCCAGCGGCCATAAGCAGGCGCTTACAGCCACCCGATCAAGCGAAAGCGCACCGTCCAGAATGACCAGCCAAGCCCTGCCGAAAGAGGCTGTCGCCCCGCTCGCCATCGTGGCGATCCAGCTCGCCGCCGCGCTTTATTTCGTGATCGACGGGGTGGCCGACTGGCTGGAACTGGCAGGCAAAGGTTCGCTGGGCGAGGTGCTGCTGGAATGCCTGGTCGCGGTCGCCCTGTTTCTTGCGGTCGGGCTGGGGGGCTACGTCCTGCGCAAGACCCTGCAGCGTTCGGCCCGGCAGGAGCAGGCGCTGGGCATTGCACGCGGAGCCCTGTCCGATCTGCTCAAGGCACGCTTCGCACAATGGCGCCTGACTCCATCGGAAGCCGACATCGCGACTTTCGCACTGAAGGGCTGCAACATTGCCGAAATCGCCCGCCTGCGCGACGCGAAGGAAGGCACCGTGCGCTCGCAGCTCAGCCAAGTCTACGCCAAGGCCGGGGTGACCAGCCAGGCGATGCTGATGGCTCTGTTTCTGGATGAGCTGGTGTAGGGGGAGCCGCTGGTCCCTCAGCGCATTCTTCCTGCGAACAAATATGTGGAGCGTGTTCCTACCAACTTCGACCGGTCGGAAAACTCCGCTCCTCTGGACATCGGATACACCGAGAACTCTTATGAGCGTCTGCGGTATCGGTGCGGCTACATCGCCGCTGTCCTACTCACGCCCACCACGCTAACCCGCACGCCGCTCTTTCAAACCGTCGATCCGCCCCCCTGACCTCTCGGCCAAGTCCGCGCTCTCGGCCTCGCAGGTTTTTACCCCTTGGACACTGTGTCAGGTGTGTCAGGCCCGCGGTGCCTGCCGCCGGTAGCTCAGCGCCTCGGCCACGTGGACGCGGCCGATCTGCTCCGCGCCGGCGAGGTCCGCGATCGTGCGCGCGACCCGCAGCATCCGGACGTAGCTGCGCGCCGAAAGCCGCATTCGCTCCGCCGCCTGCATCAGCAGCGCGCGCCCCGCCTCGTCGGGCGTGGCGAAGCGTTCCAGCATCTCGCCGTCCAGCTCGGCATTGGTGCGCACGCCTGCCTCTGCCCCGCGTGCGCCCTGCACTTCGCGCGCCGCGGCGACCCGCGCGGCGACCTGCGCGCTGCCTTCTGCGGGCGGCGGCAGCGCGAGGTCGGCTGCGCTGACAGGCTCGACCTCGACATGCAGGTCGATCCGGTCGAGCATCGGCCCGCTGACCTTGCTCTGGTAATCGGCAGCGCATTTGGGCGCGCGGCTGCAGGCGAGCGAGGGATCGCCCAGGTGGCCGCAGCGGCACGGGTTCATCGCCGCGATCAGCTGGACGCGCGCGGGGAAGCTGACATGCGCGTTGGCGCGCGCGACGTCGACCTTGCCCGTCTCCAGCGGCTGGCGCAGCGAATCGAGCACCGGGCGCTGGAACTCCAGCATTTTAGCGCAGAGGGGACCAATAGGACCTCTTTCTCATGAGGAGGGGTTTTCTAGGGGTAGGCGAGCCTACCCCTAGAAAATTTCGGACATCCGCCATCGCCCCTTAGCGAAACTTACGCGATTTTTGACGGCGCGCGATAATCGCGAGCCTACAGCCCGACCCGTGTTGCCGTCTTCGAAGGAGACGGAATATGGAAAAGGAAATTTCTACACCAAGAGCTCGGAAGCTTCAGATCACGGTCGTGATCGTATCAATGCTCGGGGTCTTTCTCATGTGGCCGCTCGACCAAGTCAGGGCTGCCACGATGGAGCGAGTTCTCACGCCATACGAAATACTCAATGAAGGAAAGCCCCGGCTCCTCGCCGACCTTGTCGGAAATGGATCCAATGCGACCCCTTACCTCGACCCCATGAATCTCGGATCCAGCCGCGGTATGCTCAATCAGCATGAGCTCCTCACGTTGTTGTCCAGCACGCAAAGGAGCGAGGGGAATTATGCGCTTTTCGCTCCAGACTTCGGTGCCATCAAGGGCGAGAAACGCAATGCCATCGAGAAGCAGAGAGAGATGGCGACCAGTGGTGCTGCCGAGATTCTCGAGCTGTATCCGCATAGGGATAGGACTGCCAGCTTTCACGCTCGCCGCCCAGTCTTCGACCAGGCTGATTCCGATTACCGCACATCGAGGGCGCATTCGTTGCTGGAATTCGGCGCGCTGAAGTTTCTGGGCATCGGTAGCAACGGCGACAGCATTCACCGCAGCATCGGTGCCACGCTTCACGAATATGAGCGTGACAACCAAGATCACAGTGCTAGCAATTCCGATCAATACACCCCAAAACGCGTAGAACGCCGATTTTTGGGAGCCTTTAGCGGCGTGCCACTGAGCACACAGATCACTGTAGCGATCTTCCTCACCCTCGCGGCATGGCCTCTGTATCGGCCATTCAAGGTCTGTATCGATAAATCTTTGGCCGTTGACGGTCCGGCGGCTTGGGTTTTTGTCGTCCTCGCCGTCGTCGGCCTTGGAAGCTGGCTGGGCTCCGTCACCTACGTCTGGGCTTCTGCTACTTACGGCATTCTCTGAAGGAGCGGCGTCAGACTGCGTAGTTACAGCGTGTGCGGGTGAGGACACGCAGGCAACCAGAAGAAACGCCGCCAGAAATAGTCGAATCAAGTTCATGCGGCGACAGATGGCATCCGCATGGTCATCATCGCGTTAATGCTGACACTCGGCCGGCATTCAGCACAAGGCTACGGAATGAACGAAGGCAGGCCTCGCGGCTGCTGGAACTCCGACCACGGTTTGGGCCTGATATCCGGCTTCTTCGGGACGAACGGCTTCCGCGCCTTCCATTGCCTTCCACCCGGCTGCCTGCGCTGAGCAGGCAGAGCGTCCCGGCCGAACAACGCGATGATGTCCTTCTGGCTCATGCCTTCGGCCTCATCATCGGCAAGGTTCTCATCCTCGACCAGCAGCTCTGCTTCGAGGTTGGGCTCTTCCGAAGCCACTTCCAGATGGCGTTGCCAGTATCCCTTCATCGTGCGGGAAACGGGATTGCCGAGCAGACCGATCAGGATCGACTGGAACCGCTCCCTCTGGGTGTCCCTGCGCTTGTCCTCGCGCCACACCGCATCGCAGGCGTAGCCCCACAGGTAATCCCCGGCGATATGATGGTGCGTTCCCATCTCCATCCGATCGACGCGCGAAAAGTAGCTCTCCGCCTGGTTCGTGCAGATGCCCTTGTCATAATAGCGCTGGGAATGGTTGACCTGATCTATGTCGAAAGCCGCCGCCAGCGCATCCCAATGGCTGCCATCGTCCGCATAGACCTTGGCGAAGCGGTCGACGCTGTCCACGATGAAGGGACGTGAATCTGCCTCGTGCGGCACGACGGTGCAAACACTCAGACCAACCCGATCCTTCGTGCTACGTTCGCGCGCCACGACCACCGACATCTCCTTGCCGGTGATGTTCCCGAGTTTACGCCGGTCGATGCGCTCCGACTTCTCGTTCACCTGGTGATAGTAGCCACCATAGGTAGAGCCATCGATCTCTACTATGCCCGAAAGCTGCCGGCCCAGTTGGTTCTTGATCTGCGCCTCGCGCATCTTGTGAGCGAGGACCCATGCGGTCTTGATAGCCATGTCGCCATCAGCGCCCAGCTGAATCGACGAGATCCCCTTCGCGCCCGAAATGAACAACCTGATGGCAACCAGGATCGTCACGAAGTCCTTCTTCCGGCTGTGAAGCAGCGTTCCGCTCGTGACAGAGAATTTCTTCCTGCACGGATTGCTCTTGCAGCGGAACTGGCGCTTGTCGCCGGGACAGGAGTGATCGCCCAGCGTCCATGCCCCTGAATCGCATTCGGGACACTTCGGCACCCCATCCATCCATCGAGCATGCAGGAAGATATCGTAGGCCTCTGCCTCGCTCAGGCGCGCGATCTTTGCGATCGGGAGATCGCGGTAGCGCGCTGAGAGGAGAAAGTGTTGACCCAAGGACCACCGTTTGACGTTGCCTACACCACCATATACGATGGTGCCACGTGGCCTGTCAACCAGCAATATCATCGTCTGTGGTGGTGCACATAACTGCCGACGCTTGCCGTTTGGAACTTGTGCGTCCTATAACGGCCATATGAAGGAAATCGAACAGATAGACGAAGCCGCGTGGGACCAATTGGTGAAGAACCTCCTGCGCGCTGAAATGATGCGTAAGGGGGTCTCTTACGAAGTTCTGGTCGATAAGCTCGCTGCCATCGGGGTGAGCGACAACGTAGCCAATCTGCGTAACAAGGTGGCCCGTGGGCGGTTCACCGCCTCTTTCTTTGCGCAGTGTATGGTCGCCATTGGCACCGACCTGCTGCCAATCCCGAAGGCAGACGAAGTATCGCAAATAGCTGCCGACGCTCACGGCGCTCAGACCTTGGCCAAACGGACCCGCGCGCGCGAATCATGAACACAATCGAAATCGAGAAGCAGCTGGATCTGCTGGTTGCCGACGTGTCGGCGGAAAACTGCTCGCTGCACGAGTTTCCCTTCAGGCTGATGGAGGCCTACGAGGCTTCCAGGAACGAGGTCAACAAGCTGAGGATGAAGCATCCCGAAGGGCTCGTGGACGCCGACATTCTTTGGCCCAAAAAGCTCCTCTACCGCGCGGCGCAGAAGGGCGAAGTCCAGGATACAGTCACTTCGTTGAAGGCTTCGCTGGTCGGTAAGAAGGGGCGCTCTGCGAAGAATGCGCCTCGGTTCGTGATGAGCACGGACGGTGACGAATTTCTCGCCGTCGATCTCAAGAACGACGAGACCCCCAGCTTCGATAAGCTGGCCGAGCTCCCGGTCAACTACGACTTCCTGCTTCCGATGTTCGGCGTGGAGCGGTTCAAGCCTGCCCCTGAGACTGCCGCCGACGTCAAGGCCGCGAGGCACATGGCCAAGTTCCACGACGCCATCCGTGATGCCAATCCGACCTGGGGCGCAGACAAGGTCCACGACCTCAACCTGTTCATGACACGGCTACTGTTCTGCATGTTCGCAGAAGACACAGGCATCTTCACCGACAAGCTGTTCCTCAACACCCTCCGTCGCGAAGCGATGAAGGTCGATGGATCGGACACCAAGCGCGTCATCGAGGATGTGTTCCTTGCCCTCGACTTGGCCGACAAGGACGCCCGGGCCGATCAAGGAGTCCGCTCGCAGCGTATCGCAGCCGACTTCCCCTATGTGAATGGCGGGCTTTTCCGCGATCACACCGAGATACCCGAATTCAACCGGAAAGCCCGGCGACTGCTGCTCGAGGCGGCAGAGCTGCACTGGGACCAGATCCATGCCGATATCTTCGGCTCGATGATCCAGGCCATCGTGCAGACCGATATGCGCGCCGACTTCGGCATGCACTACACCTCCGTGCCCAACATCATGAAGGTTCTGGAGCCGTTGTTCCTTGGCTCCCTTCGTGAACAGCTCACTGCCGCCGGCGACAACGTGAAGGCGCTCGAGAAGCTGGTCGAGCGCATTTCGCGCATCCGCGTGTTCGACCCCGCATGCGGATCGGGCAATTTCCTGATCATCGCCTATCGGGAGCTGCGGCTGATCGAGACCGAGGCTTTCCGGCGCATGCGTGACGTAAAACGCAAGGGTCAGTTGCAACTGGCCGATTACCAGACCGGCATCAAGATCAGCAACTTCTATGGCATCGACCCGGTTGATTTCGCCTGCGAGACCGCCAAGCTGTCGCTGTGGATTTCGCAATATCAGATGAACCGCAAGCTGGACGAGATCTGCTCGGCGCCGACGCCGGCACTGCCGCTTACGGATGCAGGCAGCATCGTTGTTGGTAATGCTCTGCGCGTCGACTGGTCAGAGGTGTGTCCTCGAGAGAAAGAGGCTGAAATTTACGTCGTTGGAAATCCACCCTATCTTGGCAGCAGCATGCAGACGCCCGAGCAAAAAAGCGATCTGCGAGCGGTTTTTACCCCCTACAAGGTCAACTATAAAAATTTAGACTATGTAGCTGGATGGTTCCTAAAAGCAGCAGAATATGGCGAAAGGTCTGGCGCAGAGTCAGCGTTCGTCGCAACCAACAGCATCGCGCAAGGTGAACAGGTCGCCTTGTTATGGCCGGCAGTCTTTGACCATGGTAGCCAGGTTCTATTCGCTCATGAAGCGTTCAAATGGCGAAACAATGCGGCTAAGAATGCCGCTGTAATATGTGTAATCGTTGCGATCTCCCCAAGATCGAATATCAATAGGCGCGTCATATCTCACGATAGCTCCAGACAAGTAAGAAACATCGGTCCGTATCTTATTGAGATGGACACCGTCTGGGTGGGTCGTTCATCCTTAAATCTTAGCGGCCTGCCTCGGATGGAAAAAGGCAATATGGCATCTGATGGAGGGGGTCTGATACTGACACCCGACGAGGCTCGTGAAATGCGAGATAGGAATCCAGATTCCTCCAAGTTTATAAAACGGTATTATGGCTCCAAGGATTACCTCCAGAGCAAGGAAAGATACTGTCTGTGGATTGAAGATGCTGACTTCGACGAAGCTTTATCAATTCCTTTAATCGCAGAGCGAGTAGCTGCGAGTCGTGCTTTTCGTCTGCAGGCTAAAGCTCCCACCACGCGGGCTAAGGCTGACACTGCGCATCGCTTCATTCAGATCCAAGATTACGGAAAGCCTGCGATAATCGTCCCTCGTGTCTCTTCTGAAAATAGGCTTTACCTGCCTTGCGGCTTTCTTTCGGAGACAGTCATTATCAATGATGCGGCTTTGGCAATTTACGATCCGCCAACGTGGCTTCTTTCAGTCCTGTCGACAAGAATTCATGCGGTCTGGCTCGCTACAGTCGGTGGAAGACTGAAGAGCGATTATCGGTATTCGAACACACTGGTCTACAACAACTTTCCGATGCCATCACTCTCCCACGAGCAGAAAGTGAACCTTGAGGAACATGCACTTGGCATCGTCCGGACGAGAGAGCCTTACGTAGCCGACGGCAAAACCTTGGGTTGGCTATATAATCCTAAGACAATGCCGGACGACCTTCTTCAAGCCCACCGGAACCTCGATGACTATCTCGAGACAATCTATATCGGACGTCAATTTAAGGACGATACTGAGCGCCTCGAGCACCTGTTCAAGCTTTACGCCCGTATGACCAAGAAAGCGGCAAAAGCCGCCTGAACCGGAGAGTAGCATGCCCGATTTCATCACTGTCGAATACGGCGCCACCGGCGCCAGCAAGTCGACGAACGATATGGGCATGCGCGCAATGCAGGCCCGCGCCTACGATGCTCGAAACTCCCAGTATCTTCTGATCAAGTCGCCGCCGGCTTCGGGCAAGAGCCGCGCGCTCATGTTCCTCGGGCTCGACAAGCTCTACAATCAGGGCATCCGTAAGGTCATCGTGGCGGTGCCGGAGAAATCGATCGGCAACTCGTTCCGGTCGACCAGCCTCACTCAGCACGGCTTCGACCATGACTGGACAGTGTCACCACGCAACAACCTGTGCGATATGCTCGGGGGCGAAGGCGGCAAGATCAACGCATTCCTCCGCTTCATGGAAAGCGACGACGAGATCATCGTCTGCACGCATTCGACCCTGCGTCATGCCTTCGATCGGATCATGGAAAGCGATGCGGGAATCGCTGCCTTCCACGGTTGCCTGCTCGCGGTGGACGAGTTCCACCATGTCTCGGCCGACGCCGACAATCGCCTCGGTGAGCTCGTCCGCTCAGTGATGAGCGAAGGGTCGGCCCACCTCGTGGCGATGACCGGGTCCTACTTCCGTGGCGACCAAGTTCCCGTCCTCCGGCCCGAGGACGAGGAGAAGTTCACCCGGGTTACCTACACCTACTACGAGCAGCTGTCCGGTTACGAGCATCTCAAGACGCTCGGGATTGGCTACCACTTCTACCACGGGAGCTATCTAAGCGCGATCGGCGAGGTCCTGGACCCGACGAAGAAAACGATCATCCACATACCCAACGTCAACTCGCAAGCGGCGCTCGGCGACAAGATCAAGGAGATGAACAGCATCCTCGATGTGCTCGGGGATGTCGTGGAGATCGATCCCGTCACCGGGTTCCAACATCTTCGGACGTCCGATGGTCGCATCCTCAAGATCGCCGATCTCGTAACCCCCGACACACAGCAGAAGGTGCTTAACGGCCTCCGGAGCGTGGAGGAAAAGGATGACCTCGACATTGTCATCGCGCTGGGCATGGCCAAAGAGGGCTTCGACTGGATCTGGTGCGAGCATGCGCTGACCATCGGCTATCGTGGTTCGCTCACCGAGGTCGTCCAGATCATTGGGCGAGCGACACGCGACGCCCCGGGCAAGAGCCATGCACAATTCACCAATCTGATCGCGGAACCAGATACCGCCGACGAGGTCGTGCGCACAGCGGTCAATGATATGCTCAAGGCGATCGCCTGCTCGCTACTCATGGAGCAGGTGCTCGCTCCCAATTTCAACTTCAAGACCAAGGCATCGGACGATCGTTTCGATGGCGTCGCGCGGCCCTCTACCCGGATCGACCTGCTCGAGCCGGAGCCCACCATCGAAGTGACGGGCTTGAAGGAGCCGACCAGCAAGCGTGCCGAGGAAATCATTCAGACGGATATGACCGATCTCATGGCCGCGGTCCTGCAGGACAATCAGGTCATGCGCGCCAGCCTCATCCCCGACGAGTTCCCGGCCGAGACGATCAATCAACATCTGATCCCTGACCTCATCGCCAAGCGCTATCCCGACATCGCGGATAACGAGGACGACATCGAAGCAATCCGCCAGAATGTCGTTGCACGACGTGCGGTTCTGGCCCAGCTCACACAGGCGAACCGCGAGACAGGCCAGGCCTCGTCGGAGGACGATGATGCGACCGATGGCCAGAAGGCGCATGCGCAGCTTCTGAAGCTGACTTCAAAGTTCATCACGATGCCCGAACTCAGCATCGATCTGATCGACCAGGTGAACCCGTTCCAGCAATCCTACGAAATACTGTCGAAGTCGCTCGGCGAATCTGTCTTGCGACGTATCCACCAGACGCTCGCCGAGACCAAGATCACAATCAGCGAAGCCGAAGCTCTGGCACAAGTGCCGCGCATCCGTGCGTTCAAGGAACAGCACGGAAAGGAGCCGAACATCAATTCGCCCGATCCGATCGAGAAGCGGATGGCTGAGTCTCTGGCATGGATTAGGGCGGCTGCGATCCGGCGTCAGAAGGAAAAGGAACGGGATGAAGCAGCCTGATGTCTCGCTCGGCTGACCTGTTCTACGAGAAGCTCGACGAGCTCATCGCCGCGAAGGATGACCTGTTCGTTCCCGAGGTCAAGAAGGCCGCGACCCAGGCGGACGATCAGGCGCGGCTGTTCCTCGAGATCGTGTCGTTCCGAGAACGCCATGGGCGTCCTCCAGACTCCGCGTCCCGATCACCGGAGGAAATGCGGCTAGGCGTTCGGCTCAATGCCTTCCGAGAAGATGAGAATAAGGTCAGCGCCCTTCGGGATCTAGATCAATACGGGCTACTACAACAAAGCGCAGGGCGAATGGATCAAGTGCCGGCCAGCCTAGATGAACTCATCGCGGACGATGACGATCTTCTGGCCACGCCCGATGATCACATCTTCGAATTCCGGGCCACGCCAGCTCCTGTCCCGAAGGCCGAGGCGGATATGATCGCCGAAAGGACGCCGTGCGCCGAATTCGAAAAATTCGCTCCTATTTTCGACGAGGCCATTGCGGACATTGCCTCCGGTGTCCGCTCTACCGTGCCTACCAGCTCCACATACCAGATCGCTGCCGGAGATATGTTCATCCTCGACGGTCAGCTTGCTTACATTGCCGAAGTGGGCGCCTGGATGACGCGAACCAAGGGTGACCAGAAGGACGCGAGGCTGCGCATCATCTATGACAACGGAACCGAGAGCGGTCATCTGCTGCGGTCCTTCGGTAAGGCACTCTACCGCGCCGACAACAGCCGCCGCGTTCTGTCACCACAAGCCGGCCCGCTGTTCGACGGTCAGGCCGCTCCGGTGACCGGGCGCATCTATGTCGCCAGAACCCTCTCCGAAGACCCAGCACTGGCTGATCTGAAAAGCCACATGGTAAAGGTCGGTTCCACCACCGGATCAGCTGCAGGCAGGCTCAGCGCTGCCGACAACGATCCGACCTTTCTCATGTCGAAAGCGGAGCTCGTCGATGAATATGACACTCGGGGCGTCCCACCCAAGAAAATAGAGGGGCTGCTACACCGGTTCTTCTCAGCGGCCTGCGTCGATGTGCATTTACCTGACCGCTTCGGACGCAAGGTCGACCCGCGGGAGTGGTTCCTAGTCTCACCCTCGTCGGTGGAGCAGGCCATTAGGCTAATCTCGACCCGCAAGCTCCACCTGTATCGTTACGACATCGACGATGATGGCATCGTCGAGCGAACGCCGAAGGTGTAAAATTCGACAAAGGATTGGAACAGCGTGAGCGTTGCGGACGATATCAAGAAGAACGCGGCCGACACCTTCGGCTCCAAGTGGAGCGTGCGCGACGGACAGGTGGTTCCGAATGCCAGCGATCTGAAACTAGCCAACGACGCGGTTCGGTTCGAAAAGGCCACCATCCTATATGCGGATCTCGACCAGTCCACGGATCTCGTGGCGACGAAGAAATGGCAATTCGCCGGCGAGGTCTACAAGACGTTCCTCTACACGGCATCGCGGCTGATCCGGCAGCACGGCGGGAAGATCGTCTCATACGACGGCGACCGGGTGATGGGAATCTTTATATCCAGCAGCCAGCGCAACCAGGCGGTCAGTTGCGCTTTGGAGATCAACTACGCGGTCAAGAACTACCTCAAGACCGGGATGAAGAAGCACTGGAAACACGATTCCGAGATTCGGCACGTCGTCGGGATCGATACTTCCGAAATACGCGCTGCACGCACTGGTGTGCGGGGCGATAATGACCTCGTGTGGATCGGCATCGCAGCCAATCTCGCAGCCAAGTTGACATCACTGAGCGCGGACAAGGCGACCTGGATAACGAAGCGGGTCTATGACGGGCTCAAGGACCCTCAAAAGCTTGGCAGCCAAGGCGAGAACATCTGGCACAAATGGAAATGGTCCCAACATAACGATGAGGAAATCTATTCCTCGACCTACTGGAGGGCTTTCACGTGAGCAGATTGACCGAACGCTTTCAGGGCGACGCAGGCCGCGCCAATCGGATTGACGCCATGCTGCAGCAACAGATTGTGAGCGGAAATCGCGAACTCGCCGAGGAACTCGCCGACAGGGCCGAGATGCTCGGGGTTACCGAGGGCGAAGCGATCATAAGGCAAGGTGGAGACGACAATGATCTCTATCTGATCATGGCGGGCAACTTCGGTATCATCATAAACGGCCGTGAAGTCGCTTCACGCGGCAGGGGTGACCATGTCGGCGAGATGGTCGTAGTCGAACCCTCGCAGCGGCGATCGGCAGACGTCGTCGCGAAAGAGGCCGCTCTGGTGGCGAAGCTCAGCTACGCAGACATATGCGACATCGCATCGAGGCATTCCGACATCTACCGGGTCATAGCCAGGACCTTGGCCCGTCGCCTGCTTGAGCGAAACAAGCAGGTTGGGCAGCACCGCGAGAAGGTTCGGGTCTTCATCATCTGCTCGGTGGAAGCCCTGGCGGTAGCGCGCATAATCGAAAACGCCTTTGCGCATGACGATTTCGTGGTCCGCCTCTGGACGAACGATGTCTTCAAAGTGGCAAGCTACGCGCTGGATTCCCTGGAGACCGAGGTCGACGATTCTGATTTCGCAATCGCGATCGCCCACACAGACGATGTCACCCTGGTTCGCGACCAAAAATGGCCCGCCCCCCGTGATAACGTGATCTTCGAGCTGGGGCTCTTCATGGGGCGCCTTGGACGCAAGCGGGCCATCCTGATGGAACCGCGCGAGGAGAAGGTAAGACTACCGAGTGATCTGACCGGCATAACGACCATTCCCTACAGCTACGAGCCAGGGAAGGATGCCGCGGCGATTATGGCGCCGGCTTGCAACATGCTGCGCGACCACATCGCAGATCTGGGCCCATTCAACGGCTGAGAACGTGCTGGTTGTCAGAAATCCACAGGACTCGCATCGCACATCGCGTAAGGCTGGATAAAACCTCAATGTTCTGCTAACGTTCCACCGGTCAATAGGTCGCAGCCATTCGGTGATTCGCGATCAACTGGGAGGCTGCAGAAGATGGCGTGGAACGAGGATCGTGCCCGGAACAGAATTCGGGATTTCATGAACAGCGTGCCGGAAGGCGACATCAAGGTCGAAGACTTTCGCACTTTCCTCACTGAGGCTAGGGTGCAGAAGGGTATGGCCGCCGACGCATCGGTCCGTGCCGCACTGGTCGATATCCCGCGCAATAGGGCAATCACCACGGATGCCGTTCACGTCTACGCTAATCTTATCGACTTCAACGATGTCCTGACCGACGCAGGACGGGAAACGGAGGCAAGCCATAAGCGGGCCCTGGAGTTTCTCCATGCTCATTACCAGGGCTGTGACGAACTCATCGACGAATTCGAAATGCAGCGGGTCGATTTCCACGGCTCGAGGCTGCATGCCGTGGTCCTCGCTCCTGAAGGGGCCGAGAACGAGGGCGAGCGTGTTCGGGTTGCCGTGGCTTTCTCCGCTGCGTTTCGTGAGATGGTCGAGAGGCTCGGCGACAAGCATCCGAATTTCAAGACGGGTGTCTGCATCGGCATCGACAGTGGACCCGCTGTCGCCATTGATTCCGGTCGGCGCGGTGAACGCGAACCGCTCTTCATCGGCAGCCCAGCGAATCACGCGGCCAAGCTCGCGGACGGAACAGATGAAGGCCTGAATCTGAGCCCACGAGCGGCCTCCGCGATCGGGCAAGTGGCCGAACCGCTCGCCAAGAGCGTGTTCCTCAACGAAGAGATCGAACGTCGCTATCTTGGCGATGAAATAATCACAGCAGGCGTTCGGCAGAGCGCCAACGACAGGCTCGAAAAAGCTTATGCGGCGGTCCTCGAAAGTCTCGAAGCGCGCAACAAGTCAGACAGTGGCGAAGCGGTCTTCCGTTTCCATCACAAGGAGCCGCCGCTCAAGGGCCTGGTCTACGCCGACCATCCTCCGAGCAATGCGATACGGATGGAACTGGCATCGATCTTCGCCGACGTCGACAACTTCACGGCATACATCGATAATGCCATCGCGACCGGCGGAATCGCCGAAGCTGTGGCGAATTTGCACGTAATTCGCGCGGAGATGGGCGCGGTTTTGCGCGACGATTTCGGCGGCAGGAAGGTTCGCTACATCGGGGATTGCGTCCATGGCCTGCTCGCGGAAGGAAGCAAGGCAGAGACGAATGCAATGGATACGATGAAGAAGTCGGTGGATGCTGCAGCCGGTCTTCGCTCCTCGTTCGAACTGTGTCGCGAAATGCTGCCTGGAATCGAGGACCTCGGCCTTGCCATCGGCATCGATTACGGCACCACACCCATCTGTCGGCTCGGTCTACGCGGCGATGCCAGTGTTCGCGCAGCTGCCAGCCGGGCGACCTGCGTTTCCGAATCGGAGCAGCGGCGGTGCAACGGTGTAGAAACAGCGATTGGCGAGAATGCACGCCAGAAATCGCCCGCAAACATCCGCGAGGCCTTTGGCAGCGAGCGCATCATTCAGAACCTCAATGCGCACACTGCGGAAATCATGCTCGGAGTTATGTCTTCGCCCTACATCAACACCGGTGTCGATGGTGAACCAATGATGGCACATGAAGTCGACCCCGCTCCGCCGATGCGGGCGCATGCGAAAAGGTGAAGCCAGCCGTTCTGCACCTGGCTGACAGCCGTCCAGCCTGGTTCTCCATAGAAAAAGCCAACAGGCAGCTTATCGTCGGTCGTGCTCGCGTCCCTAAAACGCCGTGGGCACAGGACGGACTACATCTGCGCATAGCCGGTCCTCGCGATCCACGGGTGCGTGAGGAGAACCCCGGAACAGACCTTCCTGCTAGATGCGCAGAACGACACATCCAGGGCGATATGACGTTTTGCGTGGGCCTCCATACCCTTGAGGTGCACTCGCCGGCTGTCGCTCGACAGTGGTGGACCCGGCTCGAACAGTTCCTTGTATGCCAAGGCGTAGCAGAGCTCACGCGAATTTGGCCCGTAAAACAGGCCTTAGATCACGGCAGCGCAGGGAAGCATCATGAGCGCGCGCTGTCCCTCGCCCGCGAAGCCGGTATACTAGAGGAGTATGAGCTGGCGCGGCTGGGCGAGCCGAGCTGGATCACCGACCGCAAGCTGCATGTCTTCGGCAAGAAGGGGCGGCTCATCAACGGCCGCGCTCTGTGTCCGCGAAAATGCAAGAGGCGTGCACGGGGACGCATGGTCAGGACGCTCCGCGCCGATTGCGACAAACGGCAGATACTGGTTGATCTGGCCTATGCCGAACACCTCCGGCGAAAAGCGCTGAAGCAATATTGGCAGGACGTCATCGCTAGCGGCGAGAAATGCTGCAGAACGATGCGGGGATGCCCCCTGGCTGCGCATGAAGATCAGGCCGCAATGGATGGGGAGGAAAAGGGATGAAGGACATCGATATCATTCAGCGTCAACTTGATCGGGTCCTGGGGTTCTTTCCGCGTATCGAAGCGAGGATCAACGCCCTTTTCGGCGTGAACACGCTCATTCTCATAATCGCGGCTCTAAACGTTTCCGCTGGCGACTTGCTCCTCTGGTATGTCACGATCCCTGGATCGCTAATGCTCATCGGCTTACTCGTGTCTTACTACCACCTGTTCCGTGCCAACTTTCCCGACGATAATGGAGGAGAGAAAAGCCTGATCTTCTTCAAGGAAATCCAGAAGCGAACGGAATCGAACTATATCGCGGAATTTCTCGACTGTAGCGAGGCAACGCTTCGAAACGACCTGCTAGGACAGGTTTGGCGCAACTCGCGTATCGTGTGCGAGAAATATCAGCGAGTGAAGCTCGCGATCATTGCGACTGCGATCAGCATCGCCCCTTTCGTCATGTTCTTGGTGATCACTGGCACCATCCATGCCCGCATCCCGTTGGTGAAAGGGTAATAGAGCACGCGCGCCGTTGCATCAGAAGAATGAAGAGATAAGGGACCAGATGCCGTAAAGCATCACGGCGCCAAGCAGAAGCGCCTCAACCTTCATCAGACAAGATTCACGGCCCTTCCCGACATCGGTGGGCCCATCCCTTTCCGACCTATCCATCTCCGCCTTCTTTCTCGTAGACGGTCATTGTCGGCGCCTGATCGAACTCGATCCCGACCGATCCAGCGTCATCGAAACCGATGGCACCTTGGCCAACGATAGTGATGCGCCAGCCGTTCTGATGCGTGCCCGTCACGACGATCTGCATATCGGTCCCGCTCCAATAATCAGGTGACGCCGCCCCTGAAATTCGGATGGTGCAGCCATAGCATAGGCGGGAAGGTGTCGGCTGCCCTTGCTCGTCCTCGCTCAGGTGTTCAAAGCGGCCTTCCTGCACCGTTAGGCTTAGGTCATGCCGAACAAACACTTCGCCATCTGGCCTCATGCCAGTGAGTTGCGCGTCGCGAATGTCGAAGCGAGAAACGTGAGCGCTCCAGGGATCAATGACCTCTTCAGACATCAGGTGTTGCGCCCTTCAGATCCCAAATCAGCAGTCCCTTGTGGCCCTTCTCCGACTTCACCAACCCGCGATCTCGCATATTCCTCAAGGCTGCTCCCACACGCTTCTGGATGGTCTTCACCAGCTTTTTGTCGGACTGATTCAGTTCGCGCTCGTCCATCAAACGCAGCGTAATGGTCAGACCATCCAGCGGCGCCGACGACTTCCTCAACATGGTCAAGATTGAACGGGTCACCTGCCCCTTGAACGCATGATGGCGCGGAGGCATCGGCTTCGTCTTGATTTCGTCCAGCTCTGCATCGGGATCGAAAAGAAGGATCGTGCAGTCGACGTGATCGAGGTCGATCAGGACTTGGCGAAGCTGATCCTGGAGTGCATCCACGCGACCGGCGATCTCGCCTCGCTTGCTCTTTAGGGCCGACACGGTGTTGGGATTCTGCATGCTCCCATTCGACCATCAATCTAGCGGAAAATCATCTTCTAGATTGGTCCCATTTGCGCCAAAATGCTGTGGAACTCGGGCAGCTCGTCGAGGAACAGGACGCCCAGATGCGCGAGGGAGACCTCGCCCGGGCGCACCTTCAGCCCGCCGCCGGTCAGCGCCGCCATGCTCGCCGAATGGTGCGGCGCACGGAAGGGCCGCGCGCGGCTGATCCGCCCGCCCTCCAGCAGCCCGGCGACCGACTGCACCATGCTGACCTCCAGCGCCTCTTCCGGGGTCAGCGGGGGCAGGATGCCGGGCAGGCAGGCAGCGAGCAGGCTCTTGCCCGCACCCGGCGGCCCGCTCATCAGCAGGTTGTGGCCGCCCGCCGCCGCGATCTCCAGCGCGCGCTTGGCGGTCTCCTGCCCCTTGACCTGTCTGAGGTCGGGGCCGGGCGGGGCCTCCTCCACCGTGCCGACCTGGGGTGCGCCCAGCTGCTGTGTGCCCTTGAGGTGGCCCAGCAGGCTGACGAGGTCGGGCGCGGCGATCACCGGGATGCCGCTGGCCCATGCGGCCTCTGCCCCCTGCGCGGCGGGGCAGATCAGGCCGCACTCCGCCTCGCTCGCATGAAGCGCGGCCAGCAGCACGCCGGGCGAACCGACGATGCGCCCGTCCAGCGCCAGCTCGCCCACCGCCACGAAGTCGGCCAGCTGCTCGCGGTCCGCCACGCCCATCGCGGCCAGCAGCGCGAGCGCGATCGGCAGATCGTAATGCGATCCTTCCTTGGGCAGGTCGGCGGGTGAGAGGTTCACCGTGATCCGCTTGGGCGGCAGCGCCAGCCCCATGGATGCCAGCGCGGCCTGCACCCGTTCGCGGCTTTCGCCCACGGCCTTGTCCGGAAGGCCGACGACCGAAAAGCGCGGGAGGCCGGCGGCGAGCTGGCACTGCACCTCGACGCTGCGCGCCTCCAGCCCGAGATAGGCGACCGTGCGGATCGTTGCGACCAAAGGCGGGCCCTCCCCGGCCCCGTGCATCCGGCAAACACTTGCCGCTTCGCCCTCGGCTTGTCGAGCCCGCAAGAACCCGCATCCCGTCAGTGGCATGGCGCAAAAGGTTACTTCGCCGGCAACCATCCTCGCTGGGGAGATGGTAACGCATGTGCGGCAAATGTTTGCCGGTGCGGTGGACAACCCCCCTTCTCCCTGCGCTCATTGCGTCCCTCGGCCTGGCGATCCCCCCCGCCCAGGCCGAGGGCTGGGAGCTGCAGGTCACCGTCACCGAGGAGTGGATCGACGAGAGCGATCCGCGCTTTTACGAGGCCGACCCTGCGAGCGAATACGCCTACGCCGAGGACGATCTCTACTCGCCATACGAAACCGATGCGGCTCCGCAGATCGCCTATGAAAGCGCGGGCCGCGCGATCACGTCGTTCCGCGCCAACGCGCCCACCGCGCTCGCTGCCTTCGGGCCGTTCCGCGTGGTCGACGAAACCCGCGCGGTGCTGGTCGGCGTTACCAACGCGGCGACGCCGGCGCAGTTCGAGGCGCTGCTGCGCGCCTATCCGCACCTCACCACGCTCGACATGGTCGAGGCGCCGGGGACGGAGAACGACCGGGCCAATCTCGCAGTCGGCAGGATGATTCGCGCAGCGGGCCTGACCACGCGGGTGCCGCGCGGCGGATCGGTACGGTCGGGCGCGGTCGAGCTGTTCCTTGCCGGGGCGCGGCGCGAGGTGGAGGATGGCGCGCAGTTCGCAGTCCACAGCTGGCGTGACAACCACGGTCGCGAGGCGAAAGACTTCGCGCTGGATGCGCCGGAGAATCGCTATTACCTCGACTATTACCGCGAAATGGGCATGAGCGAGGCGGGCGCACGCGATTTCTACGCGATGACCAACGCGGTGTCGCACGCGCAGGCCCGCTGGCTGGATGCGGGCGACATGCGCGGTTGGCTGGCGCGCACGCTGCCATCTGCGGCGAACGACAACGCTGCGAACGGAGAGCGTGCTGCGGCTATCGGCGCAGGTGCGGAGCGCGAACCGCGCATCGCCTATCTTGACGTTACCGTGGCGATCCAGTAGTGGCGCGCGCTTGAAGTCTGGCCCTTTGACGGGGCCGGAAACATTTCAGGTCGGAACGCGCCCGGGCGCGGCCAGCCGATCCAGCATTCGAGGGACTTATGAAGCGGACTTTCCAGCCCAGCAATCTCGTTCGTGCGCGCCGCCACGGCTTTTTCGCACGCAAGGCGACCACCGGTGGCCGCAAGGTTCTTGCCGCGCGTCGCAAGCGTGGCCGCAAGAAGCTCTGCGCGTAAGCCATCAGGCAACGTGAGCCGAGGGGGCGAATCGCTCTCTCGGTCTTGGCGCGCCCGTGCATGGGCGCGCTTGCAGTTGGCCGATGGCCGGCCGATAGTGCTCGCACCATGAGCGTCGCCGAAGCAACAGCCCACGCCCGGTCGGCCGACCGGCGAATCACCAGCCACGACGTGCTCACGCGCCGCGCGGATTTCCTCGCCGCGAATCGCGGGTTGCGCGTGCCCACACCGGGGTTCGTGCTCCTGGTGCGCCCGAATGAAGGGCAGGGCATGCGCTACGGCATCACCGTAACCAAGAAGATCGGCAACGCAGTGGTCCGCAACCGGATGAAGCGGCGGCTGCGCGAATTGCTGTGGGCGCAGCTCGGCACCCAGGGCCTGCCCGATCACGACCATGTGCTGATCGGCCGCGAAAGCGGGATAGAGCGCGATTTCACCAAGCTCTCCAGCGAATTGACCAGCGCACTGGCACGTGCCGCGAGGGGCGAAGGCCAGCGCGGGCGGCCTCCGCGGGGCAGGCGGCGCCGATGAACCCGGCAAAGCGCCTGATGGTGATCCTGATTCGCGGCTGGCAGCTTGGCCCCAGTGTCATCCTGCCGCCCAGCTGCCGCTTCCAGCCCAGCTGTTCGCAATATGCCATCGAAGCGATAGAGAAGCATGGGGCAATCAAGGGTGGATGGCTGGGCTTCAAGCGTATAATGCGCTGCCATCCGTGGGGTGGGCACGGTCACGATCCGGTGCCCTGACCCGCCATATCCACTTTGCCCGAAGATCACGCTGGGCCCGAACACCTCTCAGGGCCGGCACAGCTAGCAGGACTGCAATTCCTTGGACAACCAGCGCAATCTTATCCTCGCCGTGGTGCTGTGCGGCATCCTGTTCCTCGGCTACGACGCCGCGACGACCTATTTCTATCCGGCGCCGCCGGAAACGGAGCAGGGCGACCGGCCGACCACGCCTGCGCAGCAGCGGGCCGCCAACGTCACCGAAAATCCGGGCGTGGCAGCCGAGGTTGAACGGCAGGAGAAGGTCGATCTCGACGAGGCGCTGGCGTCGGGCAACCGCGTGCGGATCGACGCACCGCGGGTCGAAGGGTCGATCAACCTCGTCGGCGCGCGGGTCGACGATATCGAGCTCAAGGATCACCGCGCCACGGTGGACAAGGATAGCGGCCCGGTGCAGCTGTTTGCGCCCGCAGGCACGCCGATCCAGTATTTCGCGCAATTCGGCTTTGTCGGCGAAGGTACCGAACTGCCCGACGCGAAGACAGTGTGGACGGCCAGCAGCGATGTGCTGTCGGCCGACAATCCGGTCGACCTGCGATGGGATAATGGCGAAGGCCAGCGGTTCCGCATCCGCCTGTCGATCGACGACAATTACATGATCACCGCAGAGCAGACCGTGGCCAATGCGGGCAATGCGCCGGTCGTGGTCTCGCCCTTCGCCACGATCACCCGCACCAGCCTGACGTCGAGCAAGAGCACCTGGATTTCGCATTCGGGGCCGATCGGCGCGTTCGACGGATCGGTCGATTACGGAATCGATTACGATGATCTGGCCGAGGATCAGGCCATTTCCGGCGCTGCGAACCCCGCATGGCTTGGCTTTACCGACGTCTACTGGCTGGGCGCGCTGGTGCCGCAGCCCGGCGCTGCGCTGGACACGGGCTTTCGTTCGCTGGGCGACAACCTGTTCCGGACCGATCTGATCTACGATCCGGCCGTTCTGCGCCCGGGGCGGCAGATCACGCGCAGCTCGCGCCTGTTCGCGGGCGCGAAGGAAAGCCACGTGCTCGACCAGTACGAAGATGCCGGGATCGAAAAGTTCGGTTTGGCGATCGACTGGGGCTGGTTCCGCTGGTTCGAAAAGCCGATCCTGTGGCTGCTGCGCCAGATCTTCTCCGTCGTCGGCAATTTCGGCGTCGCGATCATCCTGCTGACCTGCATCGTGCGCGGCCTCATGTTCCCCATCGCGCAGAAGGGCTTCGCCAGTATGGCGAGCATGAAGGCGATCCAGCCGGACATGAAAAAGCTGCAGGAGAAGTACAAGGACGACAAGGTCAAGCAGCAGCAGGAAATGCAGAAGCTGTTCAAGGAAAGGGGCGTGAACCCGGTGGCCGGGTGCCTGCCCATGGTGCTGCAGATCCCGGTGTTCTTCGCGCTGTACAAGGTGCTGGTGCTGGCGATCGAGATGCGCCACCAGCCCTTTATCCTGTGGATCAGGGATCTGTCCGCGCCCGATCCGGCGCACGTGCTGAACCTGTTCGGCCTGCTGCCCTACGAAGTGCCGGGCTTCCTGGCGCTTGGCCCGCTTGCACTGCTGCTCGGCTTTACGATGTGGCTGACCTTCCGCCTCAACCCGTCCGCGATGGATCCGGTGCAGCAGCAGGTGTTCTCGATCATGCCGTGGGTGCTGATGTTCGTGATGGCTCCATTCGCCGCCGGGCTGCTGCTCTACTGGAACACTTCCAACCTGCTCACGCTGGCGCAGCAGAAATATCTCTACTCCAAGCATCCGCAGCTCAAGGCCTCGGCGGAGAAGGAGAAGGCGGAAAAAGCCCGGGCCCAGCCGGAAAGCACTACGTGAGCGCAATGGATACCGGCCCGCAAACGCAGGAAGAGATCGCCGCTGCACGCATGGTCTCGGGCCGGGTGGAGTTTCTGCTGTCGGCCCCGCAGCTTAAGTTCCTGCCCGAACCGACCGTGCCCGAAATCGCGCTGGCGGGCCGGTCCAACGTGGGCAAGAGCTCGCTGCTCAACGCGCTGACCATGCGCAAGGGCATCGCGCGTGCCTCCGTCACGCCGGGGCGCACGCAGGAGCTCAACATCTTCGAAGTCGGCGCGCCCACGCAGTTCCGCCTGGTCGACATGCCGGGCTACGGTTTCGCCAAGGCACCCAAGAGCGTGGTCGAGAAATGGCAGAACCTCGTGCGTACCTACCTGCGCGGGCGGCCCGTGCTGGCACGTACGCTGGTGCTGGTCGACAGCCGTCATGGGCTGAAAGACACCGACCGCGCGATGATGAAGATGCTGGACGAAGCGGCGGTTGGCTATCGCATCGTCCTGACCAAGAGCGACAAGATCAAGGCCAGCGCGCTGGCGCAAACCGCCGAAGCGGTGGCCGCCGAGGCGAAGAAACACCCTGCGGCCTTTCCCGAGATCCACCTCACCAGTGCCGAAAAGGGACAGGGCATCGCCGCCCTGCGCGCGGCCGTGGTGGCCGACGCGCTGACGCCCTAGGCTCGCGCTATGCTCGACAGAGCCGGAGCGGCGCTCTAACCGCCACCCAAGACACGAGGACGCGGCCCGCGACGACATGAAACTGATCATCGGCAACAAGAACTATTCCAGCTGGAGCCTGCGCGGCTGGCTTGCGTGCAAGCAGTCCGGGCTTTCCTTCGAGGAAATCCTGGTGCCGCTGTTCGGCGAGGACTGGGATGCGATCCGGCGCGGCGATGGCGATCTGACCCCGTCTTCGGGCAAGGTGCCGATCCTGTGGGATGGCGATGGCGACGAGGGCGCCGTCGTGTGGGACAGCCTGGCGATCCTCGAATACCTCGGCGACAAGGTGGGGCGCGACCGGTTCTGGCCCAAGCAGGACAACGCGCGGGCGATGGCGCGTGCGATGGTTGCGGAAATGCACAGCTCATACCTGTCGCTGCGGCGCGAGTGCCCGATGAATATCCGCACCCGGCACAAGGGGGTGAAAATCTCCGAGTCGACGCGGCAGGACGTGGTGCGCATCCTTGGCCTGTGGGCCGAGGCGCGCGCGCGGTTTGGCAGCGGCGGGCCGTTCCTGTTCGGCACGTTCGGTGCGGCGGACATTTTCTACGCGCCCGTCGTCAGCCGGTTCATCACCTATGGCTTCGGCGTGCCGGGCTTTGCCGAAAGCTACATGCAGGCGGTCTGGACGCACGACTGGCTCCAGCAATGGATTGCCGCCGCCGAGGACGAACAATGGGTCATCGAGCAATACGAAAGCGTGCCACAGACATGAGCCGGGGCCTGGGGCTGCGCATCGGCGCGGCGCTGGCGGGAATCGCGCTGCTGCTGCCGAGTGCCGGGAATGCCTGGGGCTTCTACGCCCATGGTATCACTGGCGAGATCGCGCTTGCCAATGTCCGGCCCGAAACGCGCGCCAAGCTGGACCGGCTGTTCGCTGCCGAGCCGCTGATCGGCACGCCCGACTGTGCGCTGAGCAATCTGGTCGAAGCGGCAACCTGGCCCGATTGCGTCCGGCGCGAGGGCTGGCGCTGGGGCTATACCGCGCCGTGGCACTACCAGACCGAGCCGGTGACCGAGGAGTACGACGCGCGCAAGAACTGCTCCGGCGGCAATTGCGTCAGCGCCCAGATCGAGCGCAATTTGCGCATCCTCGCGGATGAAAGCCTGCCGGACAATGTCCGGCTGCAAGCACTGGCCTTCGTCGTTCACTTCGCAGGCGACATCCACATGCCGCTGCATTCGGGCGATCTGGACGACCGGGGCGGCAACGATCGCGAGGCCGCCTATGGCATTGCGCCGGGGCTGAACCTCCACTCGATATGGGACGGGGCGCTGGCCGAACGTGCGATCACGTCCGCGCAGCCATCGCTGGTGCGCCGCTACTCCGCCGCCGAGCGCGCCGAACTGGCGGGCGGCGGCCCCGCCGACTGGGGCCGCGAGAGCTGGGAGACCGCGCGCGATTTTGTCTACCCCAACGCCTTCGGGCGTAGCCCGACGGACGGGCCGTTGGCCGATGAGACCGTGCTGACGCAGCAGGCTATCGAGGCGGCGATCCCCGTTTCGCAGCGCCGCGTTACGCAGGCGGGGCTGCGGATTGCCGAACTGCTCGACCGCGCGATGGAGCCCGGTCCGCTGCCCGAACCGACCCGCGACTAGTCGGGTTCCTCTCAGGGGGTGCGCTTTGCGGCATAGCGCGTGCCGTCCTTGTGCGAGTAGCCATCGGCGTCGAACACCATGTCGATATCGGGATATTCGCCCGAGTCGCGATCCTTTGGCCCCGCGCCGATCGCCACGAACACGCAGTCGGAATTGCTGCGGTTCTGGAGGTGGTGGCCGTTATCATCGCCGGCTGCCCATGCGACCACATCGCCGGGGCGGATGATGGTTTCGCCGCCATCCTCCACCAGCACGGCCTCCCCCGCCAGCATCACCACCAGCTCGTCTTCCTCGCGGTGCCAGTGCCGTTGGCTCGACCAGGCACCGGGCTTCAACGTCACATGGCTCGCCCCCATGCGCGTCAGCCCGGCGACCGGCGCGAGGCGGCGATACCAGCGCCCCTCCACCTCGGTATCGTACGGCGCGGGGTAGCCGGTCGCATTGGTCTGCGGGATTGCATCGAGATCGAGCTTGGGCATCGGCGAAGTCTCCTGCTAGCGCACGAGGCATGACTGATGTTCTCGAACTCGCCAAGCGGCTGATTGCCGCGCCCAGCGTTACCCCCGCCACCGGCGCGGTGTTCGATGCAATGCAGGCGATGCTGGAGCCGCTGGGTTTCACCGTCCACCGCTTCACGCGTGGCGATGGGGCCGCAGGCAGCGACGAAGCCCCGGTCGAAAACCTGTTCGCCATCCGCAAGGGCGCAGGGCCAAAGCACCTCGCCTTTGCCGGGCACCTCGACGTGGTGCCGCCGGGCGAGGGCTGGGCGAGCGGGGCGTTCGAGCCCGAAATCAGGGGCGACCTTCTCTACGGGCGCGGCGCGGTCGACATGAAGGGCGCGATCGCCTGCATGGTCGCCGCGGTGGCCGATGTGCCTGCCGATGCCGGGACGATCAGCTTCATCATCACCGGCGACGAGGAAGGGCCCGCGCTGCACGGCACCCGCGCGCTGATCGATTTCATGCGCAGCGAGGGCCACGCGCCCGACCTGTGCCTTGTCGGCGAGCCGACCAGCGTCAACCGGCTGGGCGACATGATGAAGATCGGCCGGCGCGGATCGGTGAATATGTGGCTCAGCGCGAAGGGCACGCAGGGCCATGTCGCCTATCCGCATCTGGCCGACAATCCGATCCCGCGCCTCGTCGCGGCGATGGCGGAGCTGAATGCGCTGGAGCTGGATGAGGGTACGGACTGGTTCCAGCCGAGCAATCTGGAGATCACCGATATCGAGGTCGGCAATCCGGCGCACAACGTGATCCCCGGCGAGGCACGCGCGCGGCTCTCCATTCGCTTCAACGATCTGCATTCGGGCGTTTCGCTGAGCGAGCAGGTGACCGCAATCTGCGCAAGGCATCAGGTGGACGTGCGGCCCGTGATCTCGGGCGAGCCTTTCCTGACCCCGCCCGGCGCATTCTCGCAAATGGTCAGCGATGCGGTGGAGGCGGAGACCGGCGTAACGCCAGAACCATCGACCACGGGCGGCACGTCGGACGCGCGTTTCCTGCGCGCAGTCTGCCCGGTGATCGAATTCGGCCTGATCAACGCGACCATGCACAAGCGCGACGAAGCGGTCGCGGTGGCCGATCTTGCGGTTCTGGCGCGGATCTATGCCCGGATTGCGCGCGCCGCGCTGGAGAGCTGATCGGGTAAGGCTTGCCGTCCCCCTCGTGCACCGGCACTAGTGCAGCAGGACTTCTAGGGGGATTTCGATGTTCAAGGCCTGGTTCGCCACTCCGCTGTGGGCGCGCGTGCTGCTCGCGCTGATCCTTGGCGCGATCGTGGGGTATTTCTGGGGCGAAGGTGCCGCGAGCATCAAGATCGTCGGCGACATCTTCATCGACTTCATCAAGATGCTGATCGTCCCGCTGATCTTCTTCAGCCTGGTGTCCGGCGTGACCGCGATCGGCGATCTGGGCAAACTGGGCAGCGTCGGCTGGCGCGCGATCCTCCTGTTCGTCATCACCGGCCAGATCGCGGTGTGGCTGGGGCTGGGGCTGGGCACGTTCTTCGCGCCGGGCATCGGCCTCGACACCAGCGGGATCGAGATGGGCGTGGTGCCCGAGCCCGCACCCTTCGACTGGCGCGAAATGCTCCGCTCGATGATCCCCGTCAGCCCGGTGAAGGTTATGGCGGACGTCAACGTGCTGCCGCTGATCGTGTTCTCCCTGCTGGTGGGCGTGGGCATCCTGCTCGCCCGGCGGGACGAGGACACCGAGAACGCGGACACGCCGGGTGCGACTCGGGGCGCCGTGGCGGCCGTGGCGCGGGCGTTCGATGCCGGGGCCGTCATCTTCCAGAAGGTGACCATGGTCATCATGGAGCTAACGCCCTTCGGCGTCTTCGCGCTGATCGCCTGGGTGGTCGGCACGCTCGGCCTCGATGCGGTGACCGCGCTGGGCAAGCTGGTCGCGCTCAATTACGGCGGCTGCGTGCTGATCATCGCGATCATGTATGTCGCGATCCTGCTGCTGTCGCGGGTGTCGGTCACCGGCTTCTTCCGCGGGATGATCGACGCGATTGCGGTCGCCTATTCGACCGCCAGCTCCAGCGCGACCCTGCCCGTGACGCTGCGCTGCACACAGCGCAATCTGGGCGTCAGCCGCCCGACCTCCAGCTTCATCGTCTCGCTGGGCTCGACCATCAACATGGATGGCACCGCAATGTATCTGGGGCTGGCGACGCTGTTCGGTGCGCAGATCTTCGGGGTGGACCTGAGCTGGGCGGACTATGGCATGATCGCGCTGCTGGCGACGGTCGGCTCGATCGGCGCCGCGGGCATTCCCGGCGGCGGGCTGGTGATGATGGGCGCGATCTTCACCGCAGTCGGCGTTCCGCTGGAAACCATCGCCTTCGTGGCGGGCGTGGACCGGATAATGGACATGATGCGCACCGCCACCAACGTCACCGGCGATGCGACGGTAACCGTTGCAACCGCGACCATGCTGGGCGAGATCGACAAGACAGAGCTCGCCAGCGCGGATGACGTCTGAGGGGGAGCGGAGCTTTTCGGCAGGCGAGATGGCATGGCGCATCGCGCTTTGCCTCCTTCTGGTCGTGGCTTTGCCCGTCGCCACAATCACCATTTTCTCCGCGCCACCGGACTTCTCAAAACCTGCTTCGCCGCAAGGAGCGATTCGAGGGTGGCTCGACGATCACGGCTGGTGGCTGGTTCCAGGAGGATTCCTGGCAGCGGGGATCGCCGGTATTCACCTTCTGCCCGTCGGACGATGGACCAAGGCGGTGCTGACCGCCTGCTATGTTCCCTTGGGCTTGGGAAGCATCTTCATCTTCACCCTGATCTGGGCGTGTCACTGTTGCGGCGGTTGTCTCTAGCCCTCACTCGCCCATGATCGTCGGGCCATCGCTGACCTGATCGACATATTCGACCGGCACGAATTCTCCCAGACCGCACCCCGCGCCGCGCGACAGGCGATTGCCGTAGGTATCCAGGCGATACACGATCTCGCCCTGGCACAGGCTGCCGCCGCGCACGTCGTAGGAAATCGCGTCGTTCCGCCGAAGCGCGGGGCACCCCCCGCCAAGAGCGTTGCGATACACGTCGCCACCGGTGAGCGTGAAATCGATCACCCCGTCGCCGCGCACGCTGGTGCTGCGGATGCTCGATGCGTTGACGCAGGTCCGTGACTCGCCCGCGATCTCTACGGCGGGTTCCACCGCGGCCACGGGCGTCCGCGGTTCAACGACCGGAGCGCACGCCGCAAGTACGATCACGCCTGCAAGTGGTGCCGCATATTTCATCATCCATCCTCCTTCAGCCGCGCTTTGGCGCGCTGCGATCTTGGCGGTTCTAGCACCTTCTTGCGGAAGCTGCACAGGTCGGCGACCTCGCAGCGCCAGCATTCGGGCGTGCGCGCCTTGCAAACGTAGCGGCCGTGCAGGATCAGCCAATGATGCGCGTGCAGGCGGAAGGAGCCGGGGACGCGCTTCTCCAGCTTCGCCTCGACCGCCTCGGGCGTCTTGCCCTTGGCAAGGCCGGTACGGTTGCCGACGCGGAAGATATGCGTGTCGACCGCGAAGGTTTCCTGCCCGAAGGCGCAGTTGAGCACGACATTGGCCGTCTTGCGGCCCACGCCGGGCAGCGTGACCAGCTGCTCGCGCGTCTGCGGCACCTCGCCGCCATGCTCGTCCACCAGCAGGCGCGCCATCGCGATCACGTTCTTCGCCTTGGAGTTGAACAGGCCGATGGTCTTGATGTGTGCCTTGAGCCCGTCTTCGCCCAGATCGAGCATCGCTTGAGGCGTCTTCACATCGGCGAACAGCGCGCGCGTCGCCTTGTTGACGCCGACATCGGTCGCCTGCGCGCTCAGCGTTACCGCCACCAGCAGCTGATAGGGATTGCCATATTCCAGCTCCGTCTCGGGCGATGGGTTGCCTTCTGCAAGCCGGCGGAAGAATTCGAAGATCTGGTCGTTGGTCATGGTGTCTGTGAGGAGCTGAATATAGGTCGTTCGGATGTTCTTGCGATTTCGAGAAACCAATCGATCACATCATCGTCGAGCTTTAGCGTACGATGCCAAGCCGGAGCTGGCTTGTGTACCGAGGTGCTTCGAAATCGCTCCGGCCAGATATCGCATAGCTTTCGGCGCCATTCGTCGTTCCCGTGTTTGAAATAGTTCGCGCAGAACCGAAGCGCATCGATATCGCGATGCACTTCGATTGAGTGACCTGTGGCGTCAGCCTTCAAGTCGCGATGGCGACGTCTGTCTGCTGGTGCCCCTGCCGGAACATGGCGTTCCCAATGGTGATAGATGGCGATGACCGTGGCCGTCTTCATCCCATTCTCCCACCTGGGGCGCACCAGAACCGATATCCTTCCGGTATTTGTCGATCAGTTCTTCGAAATGGCTATGCTGTTCCTCGAGCGCGTTTTTGGCTGCTTGGTACATGAGTGACAGCGATTTCAGGCCTTGGGCAAACCCGTAGGCACCAGCGTCGTACGAAAACGCCACCACTCTCCTAGATCCCCAGCACATCTTCCATCGTGTAGCGGCCGGGCTCCCTCCCGATCAGCCATGCTGCGCCGGTCAGCGCGCAGCGTGCGAACAGGGTGCGGTCTTCGGCGACGTGGCTGAGCACGATCCGTTCGTCCTCGCCTGCAAGAATCACGCTGTGCTCGCCCGCCACGGTGCCGCCGCGCAGGGATGCAAAACCGATGGCGCCCTCGCCGCGCGCGCCGGTATGGCCGTCGCGCCCGCGCTCGCTATTTTCGGCAAGCGCGATCCCGCGCCCTGAGGCGGCTGCTTCGCCCAGCAGCAGCGCGGTGCCCGATGGCGCGTCCACCTTGTTGCGGTGGTGCATTTCCAGGATCTCGACGTCCCAGCCATCGCCCAGCGCCGCCGCTGCCTCGCGAACCAGCCGCGCCAGCATGGTCACGCCGAGCGAGGTGTTGCCGGTTTGCAGCACGGGCACCGCGCGCGCGGCCTCGTCGATCGCGCGGTGGTGCGATGCGTCCAGCCCGGTGGTGCCGATCAGCAGCGGAATGCCCGCCCCGATCGCGGCGTGAAGATTGGCTTCCAGCGCGCCGGGCGCGGAAAAGTCGATCAGTACGTCGCTGCGATCGGCAAGCCCGGCGACATCCTCGCCCTTGTCCGCGCCGCCTGCCAGCGTGTGCTCGCCGCGCTCTATCGCCGCGGCGATGGCCTGCCCCATGCGCCCGTCGCGCCCGATGATCCCGATGGCTGCCATGCTCAGTCCTTTGTCGCCTGATCGAGGAGGAAGGCGGTCAGCCCGTCGAAATAGGCCTGCTGGTCGTCGTACATGGCCATGTGGCTGCCCTCGGTAGCCAGAAGCTGACCGTTGGGAAGCTGCTGCGCCATCTGCGCCATATAGGCCGGGTCCATCGTGTCGTGCCGGCCCGAAATCACCAGCGTGGGCACGGTGATTTCAGCGAGGTCTTCGAACCGGTCCCAGTTTTCCAGCCGACCGCTCGCGCCCAGTTCGCTCGGCCCCTGCATCAGCACATAGACGTGCGGATTGAGGCCCTCGAAACCGCGATTGACCGGCACCGGCCATTCCGACGCGGGACGGCGCAGGATGTGCTTTTCATAAAATTCGGGCACCAAAATGCCCATGTAATCGGGGTCGTCGGTCTGCCCGCTCGCCTCCAGTGCTTCCACGCGGGCCAGCTTTGCCGGGTCCATCTGCGGTTTCAGCACCGTGTCGGCATAGGCGTTGTAGGCGGGGATCGAGGCCATCATGTTCGAGATGATGACGCACTTCACCCGATCCGGGTGGGCCAACGCGTATTCGATGGCGAGGATGCCACCCCAGCTATGGCCGAGGAGGCAGAAGTTCGATCCATCGCCGCCGATCGCCTGCCGCACCTGATCGACCTCGTCCACGAAGCGCGGGATGGTCCACAGCGCGTCGTTATCCGGCCGGTCGCTGCGGCCCGCGCCGAGCTGGTCGTAGTGGTAATATTCGACGCCGGTCGCCGGGATGAAACTGTCGAAGGCGGCGAAATAGTCGCTCGTCCCGCCCGGCCCGCCGTGGAGCAGCAGCAGCTTCATGTCCGGATTGTTGCCGATCCGTTTGAGCCAGACATTGTGCGGCCCGTCCGGCGTGGTGATCGGCACCAGTTGCTCGCCGCCCGCCCAGGCATCGGCGCGGCCCGAATTGTCGAGATAATCCGCCAGCGGCATGGCTGGCGCAGGCGCGGCTTCCTGCGCGGCCAGAGCGGTTCCCGCACTGCCCAGCATCATGGCCAGCGCCCCAGCGATCCAGCTTTTTCTCATGCCCATGTCGCCCACTATCCTCCGGCATATTTTCCAGGCTCGGGCGGTATCACGCAGGCCCCATGCGGGCTAGAGCGTGCCGTATGAAGCAGACCGGCAATATCGTCATCCTGACAGGAGCAGGGATTTCCGCCGAAAGCGGGATCGATACGTTTCGCGATGCGGGCGGATTGTGGGAGAAACACCGGATAGAGGATGTCGCCACGCCAGAGGCGTTCGCCCGCAATCCCTCGCTGGTGCAGGGGTTCTACGACGCCCGCCGTGCGGCGCTGGATTCGGTCGAGCCCAACGCGGCGCACGATGCGCTGGCGCGGCTCGACGCCCGGTGGCCCGACGACGAAACGCACAGCCTGCTGATCGTGACGCAGAATGTCGACGATCTGCACGAGCGTGCGGGCGCCCGCCGGGTGCTGCACATGCATGGGCGGCTGCGCAGCGCGTTGTGCGCGGCTTGCGGAACCCGGGCGCAGTGGCACGGACCGCTGACCGATGCTCCCCCCTGCGAGGCCTGCGGCGCACCCGCGCTGCGGCCCGACATCGTCTGGTTCGGCGAGATGCCCTATGAAATGGAGCGGATCTACGCCGCGCTGGCCAAGGCGGATCTGTTCGTCTCGATCGGCACAAGCGGCGCGGTCTACCCCGCTGCGGGCTTCGTACAGGAGGCCGCCGCCTATGGCGCGCGCACGCTGGAGCTCAATTTGGAGCGGAGCGAAGGCTCGCACTGGTTCGACGAATCGCGCCAGGGCAGGGCGGGCGAGCTGGTGCCCGCGTGGGTGAACGAGGTGCTGGGATGAGCGAACACGACGGAAGCTGTCATTGCGGGGCGATCCAGCTCACGCTGCGCGACGAGCCGACCGAGGTCAGCGAGTGCAATTGCTCGATCTGTCGCCGGACCGCAGGGCTGTGGCATTATTGCTCACCGCGCCAAGTGACGATCGAGGGTGAAGCGACCGGCTATCAGCAGGGCGATCGCATGATCACGCTGTGGCACTGCGGCACCTGCGCCTGCACGACCCACTGGACGGCGGTCGATCCGCTATACGACCGCATGGGTGTGAACCTGCGCATGTTCGATGCCAAACTGTGGGAGAACCTGCCGAAGACATTCGTTGACGGCGCCAGTTTCTAGCGGCCATCGCACCCGCTGCACGCCGGGTCTTTCGCAATCCGGAAGCTGCGCATGTCCGGCGTCAGGCCGTCCATCAGGTGCAGCGTGCCCCATTGCGGATCGCCGAAGCTGCTCGCGCCGGCCAGCAGCACGCGGATCGCCTGCATGGCGGCGAAGCTGCCGACCCAGCCGACCATCGCGCCCAGCACGCCATCTTCCGCGCAGGTGTCGCAATCCTCGGCGTCGAAGGCGTCGCCAACATAGCAGCGGTAGCAGGCCTGATCGGGCAGGTGGCCCGCGAAGGCGCCGACCTGCCCCTGAAAGCGCCCCACGGCAGCGGAGAGCAGCGGGGTGCCCGCCGCGACGCAGGCATCGGATACCGCCAGCCGGGTGGCGAAATTGTCCGTCCCGTCGAGCACGAGGTCCGCATTTGCGATGAGCGCGCCTGCGTTGTGCGAATCGATCCGGTCGTCGCGCACCTCGGCAGGAATCGCGCCATCGAAATTGGCCAGCCAGCGGCGCGCGGCGACCGCCTTTGCATGGCCGATATCGCGCGTGGTGTAGATCGTCTGGCGCTGGAGGTTGGAAAGCTCGACATCGCCAGAATCGACCAGCGTGAACCGGCCCACGCCCGCTCCGGCCAGATATTGCAGCGCGGGGCTGCCGATCCCGCCAAGGCCGATCAGCGCGACATGTCTGCCCGCCAGCGCCGCCTGCCCCGCGCCGCCCACTTCGGGCAGCACGATATGGCGCGCGAACCGCTCAAGCCTTTCGGGGGCGAGGCTCACGGCTTGTTGATATCCTCTGCACGCCGCTCCTGCACGAAACCCCCGATCCCGAACCACCACAGGAAAGCGATTACGCCCCCCTTCACCGGCTGGAGCATGGCCAGCAGCATCGCCACCGCGACCGGCAGGATGATCGCCAGCGTCAGCCATGCCGACATGCCGTAGCTGCCGATCATCGCGATCACGACCGGGGCGAGCAGGTGGCCGACAACGAAGATGCCGATATAGGCGGGAAAATCGTCAGCCTGTTGCGCCGACCAGTCCTGCGCGCATTGCGGGCACCGGTCGACCGGCTTGAGCCATTTGCGGAACAGCCGCGCCTCGCCGCAACGCGGACATTGCCCGCGAAGCGCGCGCAGCAGCGCCGCGCCGAGCGTGCCGGGCAAATCGACTCGCGCGGGATAGGTCTGGGGATCGGCCATGGACGTAGCTGTTGGCAGCCTGTGCGCTGCCTGTCGACAGACCTGTGGATCGGTCTGCCGACAAACGGTTCACGGGATGCGGGGCGACTGTGAGTGAGATCAGCTCTCGAGCTGGCGCAGCAGGCTGCGGACGTCGCCGTCCATATCGGCATCGCGGGTGCGCAGGTCTTCGATCAGCTTGACCGCGTGGATCACGGTTGAGTGGTCGCGCCCGCCGAATTTGCGCCCGATTTCGGGGTAGCTGCGCGGGGTCAGCACCTTGGAGAGGTACATCGCGACCTGCCGGGGGCGGACCACCGCGCGGGTGCGGCGCTTGCTGCTCATCTCGGAGCGGTCGATGCGGTAGAACTGGCACACGGTGCGCTGGATCTCGTCGATCGTGATCCGGCGGCGGTTGGCCGAGAGGATATCGGTCAGCTGTTCCTCGGCCAGCTGCAGCGATACGGGCTGGCCGGTCAGCTGGGCATAGGCGATCAGCTTGTTGAGGCCGCCGACCAGTTCGCGCACGTTGCGAGTGATCGTGCGGGCGAGGAAGTCGACCACATCGTCGGGCACGCTGAGCGGCGCGAACCGGGTCAGCTTCGATTCGAGGATCATGCGGCGCAGCTCCAGATCGGCGGGCTGGATATCCGCGACCAGGCCCATCGACAGGCGGCTGAGCAGACGCGGTTCGACAGAATCGAGTGCCTGCGGTGCCCGGTCGGCGGCGAAGACCAGTCGCTTGCCTTCGGACAGCAGGTGATCGATCGTGTACAGCAGCTCTTCCTGCGCGCTCGCCTTGCCGATGATAAACTGCAGGTCGTCGACCAGCAGCAGGTCGAACCCGCGCAGGCGCGTCTTGAATTCGATCATCCGGTTCTGTTTCAGCGCCTGGACGAATTCCACCATGAAACGCTCTGCACTGCAGTAGAAGATGCGTGCGCGCGGATGCTGGCTGAGGAACTGGTGGCCGATGGCATGCAGCAGGTGCGTCTTGCCCTGGCCTGTCGCAGCCTTGATGTAGAGCGGCGAGAACTGCGGCTTCTCGCTGGCGGCCATGCGCTGCGCGGCATTGCGGGCCAGCACGTTGGCATCGCCGGTAACGAAGGCGGCAAAGGTCAGCGAGGCATCGAGCCCGACCGAGCTGAAGCCGGGATCGCCGAAGCCGCCATCGGAAACGACACGCAGATCGGGCCGGTCATTGGCCGGAATGCGCGAATCGCCCAGCGAGATGTCGGCCATGCGCTTGCGGCTCGGATGCACTTCGATCGCGACGGTCTTGATTTCGGACCGCATGATCTTCCACGCGAGCGAAAGACGGTCGGCGAAATGCTTGCGCACCCACTCGGCGGCGAATTCGGACGGCAGATAGAGCGCCAGAGTGCCGGTTTCGGCATCGAATTCGCCCAGCTGGATCGGCTTGATCCACTGGCTGTGCAACTGATGGCCCAGATCCTTGCGCAGACCCGCAGTAATATCGTCCCAGTCTGCGGTGAGCGCGACGCGCTCCATGTCGTCTTCGCCGTCGCCCTTGGTACGCTTGCGCGCCGCGCCGTTCGTGTCGGGAATACGTGCCATGATATGCTAATTCACCTCCGCTTCCGGCAGCGCGGATCGCCACCAGACTAGAAAACCAGTCCGAATTTCGATGGGCAAAGCGGTTCCGTAGCCGCAGTCGCGTGGATCGCGTGCAGGCTGAGAAGCCACCCAATTGGCCATCTTCGATTTAGGCGCCGGGAGTGTCCCCAACCCGGCGATGGGGTTTATAAAGCAGGTCTGTGGGTGGCACGGCAAGCGGGAAATAGTCGTCGAATTGAAATAAAGAAATTGACACGCCAAGAACCGCAGAAGGCCGTTTAACTATCTGTAAAGGCTGTTTTTTCACCTTTCCACACTGCTGTAAGGCGCAGAAATCCTAGCTCGAATCGGAAAGTGAATATGACAGCTTGAAGACGGAATCGAAAAAGGGGCCGCCGCACGCTGCGACGACCCCCTTTCGAGGTCCAATTGCAAGGCCTTACGTGAAGTTAGAGCGCCGAGACCCGCTTGGAAAGGCGGCTCATCTTCCGCGAGGCGGTGTTCTTGTGCAGCACGCCGCGGGCAACGCCACGGGCCAGTTCGGGCTGTGCGGCGCGGAGCGCGTTCTGCGCGGCTTCCTTGTCGCCACCTTCGATCGCCGCTTCGACCTTCTTCACGAAGGTGCGGATGCGGCTCATGCGCGAACCGTTGATTTCGGCGCGGCGCGCGTTGCGACGAATGCGTTTGCGGGCTTGCGGCGTATTGGCCATGGTCGTCCTTGTTTCGAGCCGCGAAGCGCGCGGCCTGCTGTCTAATGTCAAATCCTGGGAACGGCGATTGCTCGCCGGAAGGCGCGGCACATAGGGCCGATGGCGCAGCGCGTCAAGGAAATTGGGGGCAAACCTGTCTCCGGCCTTATCGCTGACAGCGCGGGCAGTACCACGTGCTGCGCCCTCCTTGCACGATTCGCACGATGTGCCCACCATCATCGCGCCGGCATGGCTCCCCCGTCCGCCCGTAGACGTCGAATCGGGTGGAGAAATAGCCCAGCTCGCCGTCGGGCCGGGCAAAGTCCCGCAGGCTGGAGCCGCCATCGCGAATCGACTGTTCCAGCACCGCGCGAATCTCGGTCACCAGCCGTTCCAGCGCGGCGAGCGAGATGCGTGCCGCCGCGCGCCGCGGGCCGATTCGCGCCCGCCACAGCGCCTCGCAGACATAGATATTGCCGAGCCCGGCGACGATTCGCTGGTCGAGCAGCATCAGCTTGATCGCCTGCTTCCGGCCCGCGAGCGCGCGCTTCAGATAGGCGGCGGTCAGATCCGGGCCGAGGGGTTCCGGTCCCATGCCGGCGAAGCTGGGCCATTGATCGAGCATGGGCGTATCGACCAGATCGACCCAGCCGAACCGGCGCGGATCGTTGAGCGCGAATCGATTCGCTTCGGTCTCGATCAGGAAGTGGTCGTGCTTCTCAAGCCTGTCGGGGTCGATCCGCCAGCGGCCGCTCATGCCCAGATGAAAGATCAGCGTCTGGTCGCGGTCGGTGTGAATCAGGCCGAACTTCGCGCGCCGGCCCAGCCCGGTCACGCGTGCACCGACCAGCGCCTGCCCCAGGCCGGCGGGGAAGGGGCGGCGCATATCGGGCCGGGTGGCGCGAGCCGCCTCGATGATTCGGTTTTCGAGATGAAGGGCGAGGCCGCGCACGGTGGTCTCGACCTCTGGCAGTTCGGGCATTTTCGTTCCGGCGGTTTGCAGGGTCTCGATGCTGCATATGGAGAGTCGCCGCCAGCGGTGCCAGAGGGCTGGCACGGTTTCGAACAAAGCTCCGAATAGACGCCCAACCAGTTTGCCACTAAGGCCCACGGCCATGAGCGAAACCGTTTCTTTCGGCTACGAAAACGTCAGCCCCGATGAGAAGACCGCGCGCGTCGGCGGCGTCTTTTCCAATGTCGCCGCCAAGTACGACGTGATGAACGATGCGATGTCGGGCGGGATGCACCGGCTCTGGAAAGACCGTTTCGTGCGCCGGGTGAAACCGCAGGCGGGCGAGGCCATTCTCGACATGGCGGGCGGGACGGGTGACATCGCCTTCCGCATGGCGGCCGCAGGCGCGGAAGTGACCGTGGCCGACATCAACCAGGACATGCTCGATTGTGGCATCGAACGCGCGATGGAACGCGGGATCGAAGGCCTGTCGTGGAGCTGCCAGAACGCCGAGGAACTGCCCTACGCCTCGCGCATGTTCGATGCCTACACCATCGCTTTCGGCATCCGGAACGTCACCTATATCGACAAGGCGCTGGCAGAGGCGCACCGCGTGCTGAAGCACGGCGGGCGGTTCTATTGCCTGGAATTCAGCACGGTTGAATGGCCGGGCTTCAAGGATGCCTACGATCTCTATTCCGAACGCGTCGTGCCGCAACTGGGCAAGGCCATCGCGCAGGACGAGGATTCGTACCGCTACCTCGTCGAATCGATTCGCCGCTTCCCGCCGATGGCCGAGTTCGAAGGCATGATCCGCGCGGCTGGCTTCAGCCAGACGAAGGTAGAGCCGATCATGGGCGGCCTCGTCGCGATCCATTCGGGCTGGAAGATTTAGTGGCATCCCGTCTGTCATGGCCCTCTCCCCGTTCGGGGAGAGGATACGCAGGCTTGGCGGCGAAGCCGGCTAGCCGGAGTTGGAGAGGGACGTCCGTTTTCGCAGGCCGGGCACTCCCCTCTCCAAGCTGCGGTAGTTCCTGCGGAGCGACCTTCGCTATCCTCTCCCCCCACGGGGAGAGGGCTATGGGCAGCACATGACCCGTCCGTCACGCCACATCTGGCGTCTGCTCAAATGGGGGCGCACCGCTGCGCGGCACGGCGCCTTGCGCGGGATCGAGAACGATCCCAACGCGCCCACTCCGGTCAAGCAGCTGATCCGCATCGCGCGCTTCGGTACGCGCCAGCCGGTGACGCCGGACTATGCCGGTGCGTTTCGCGCCATCGGACCCGCCGCGATCAAGCTGGGCCAGTCGCTCGCCACGCGGCCCGATCTGGTCGGTGACGAGGCGGCGCTCAATCTGCTCAGCCTGCAGGATAACCTGCCCCCCGTGCCGTTCGATACGCTGCGCCCGGTCATCGAATCGACCTTCGCGCAGCCGATCGAGCAGCTGTTTCGGGAAATCGACCCCAAGCCGGTCGGCGCGGCGTCGATTGCCCAAGTCCACCGCGCGATCACCAGCGACGGGCGGCAGGTCGCGGTCAAGATGCTGCGCCCCGGCATTCGCGAACAGTTCGCGCGCGACATCGCAACCTACGAATGGGCCGCCGCCCATGTCGAGGCGATGGGCGGCGAGGCTGCGCGCCTGCGCCCGTCGCTGACCATCGCCAACTTCAAGCGGTGGACCAATTCGGAGCTGGACCTGCGGCGCGAAGCGGCCGCGGCGAGCGAGCTGGCCGAAGCGATGAAGGGCTTTGCGGGATATCGCATCCCGGCGGTCGACTGGGACCGCACCAATGGCCGCGTGCTGACCATCGAGTGGATCGACGGGATCAAGATGAGCGACCGCAAGGCGCTGCTGGAAGCCGGGCACGATCTGGAACAGCTGGCCGAACGGCTGGTGCTCGCCTTCCTCACCCAGGCGATCAGCGGCGGCTATTTCCACGCCGACATGCACCAGGGGAATCTGTTCGTGGAGCCCGACGGCACGATCGCGGCGATCGACTTCGGCATCATGGGCCGGATCGACCGGCGTGCACGCCAGTGGCTGGCCGAAATCCTCTACGGGCTGACCACCGGCAATTACCGCCGGGTCGCGGAAATCCATTTCGAGGCGCAATATGTGCCGAGCTATCACTCGGTCGGCGAATTCGCGACCGCGCTGCGCGCCGTGGGGGAGCCGATGCGTGGTAAGCCGGTAAGCGAGCTGTCGGTCGGCCAGATGCTCGACGGGCTGTTCGCGATCACGCGCGATTTCGACATGCAGACCCAGCCGCACCTGCTGCTGCTGCAAAAGACGATGGTGATGGTCGAAGGCATCGCGACCCAGCTCAACCCCAAGATCAACATGTGGGATGTGTCCGCACCCTTCGTGCGCAGCTGGATCCGCGACGAGCTTGGCCCCGAAGCCGCCATCGCCAACCGCTTGCGCGAAGATGCCGATACGATCCAGCGCATCCCCGCGCTGATCCGCAGGCTGGAAGAGAAATACCCGCCGCGCGGCGGTGCGCCCGATCCGCCGCCCGTGCCGGAGATCGAGCTGATGTGGGACCGCAAGGAGCGCAAGCCCGGTCCCGGCTGGCTGGGGCAGGCGGCGCTGCTGCTGGCAGGCGCGGGCGCGATGGCCGCGCTGTTCGGGTTCGGCGTGCTGGGCTAGTCGCGCGCGGCGCGGGCAAACACGCCTGCCGCGACCAAACTGATGATCGTGGTTGCCGCTTCGATTGCCATCGGCGTCCACCAGCCTTCGTGACCGCCTGCTTGCACCAGATGGATCGCCCGCCCGGTCAGCGCGATGCCGAACAGCGCGGCGGTGAATATCAGCGGCGTGGCCGCGCGCCGCGCGCCGCCCCAGACCAGCCCCAGCGCGCCGACCAGGAAAAAGGCGGCCATGTCGCCGCGAATGGTCGACCAGCCATGCGGCCCACTGGCGGTGAGCGCGAAGCCTTCCGCGGCTCCAGTCGGATCGATCAGGAAGCGTGCACCCATAACGGCATAGAAGAGGCCGCCCAGCAGCAAGACGAAACGCAAGATCATGGCCATGGTCCGATTCTCCCCCTTCGGCACCTGGCAACAGCCGCGCCCTGACCTGCACCCTAGCGCATCGCACGGCGCGCGGGCTAGCGCGGCGTGCGCCGCCTCGTTACCGTCGCGCAACGAAACCTGAACCAGAAAGAGGCGGACCATGGATGAGGGCAAGGCCCTGCGCATCCTGCTGATCATCGGCGGCGGCATCGCCGCGTACAAATCCTGCGAGCTGATCCGCCTGATCCGCCGGAACGGCGGCGAGGTGACCTGCGTGCTGACCGATGGCGGCGCGCAGTTCGTCACCCCGATGACGCTGGCGGCGCTCTCCGAAAACTCCGTTCACACCACTTTGTGGGATCTGAAGAACGAGGTCGAGATGGGGCATATCCAGCTCAGCCGGGAGGCGGACCTGATCGTGGTGTGCCCGGCAACCGCCAACATGCTCGCCAAGATGGCTGCCGGCATTGCAGACGATCTGGCGACCACGCTGCTGCTGGCAACGGACAAGCCGGTGATGGCGGTGCCCGCGATGAACGTGCGGATGTGGGGCCACGCCGCGACGCAGGCCAATGTCGCGACCCTGCGCGATGCGGGCGTGATGGTGCTGCAGCCCGACGAAGGTACGATGGCATGCGGCGAATATGGCGCGGGCCGCCTTCCCGAACCCGACGCGATCTGGGCGGCGATTGCGCGCTGGACCGGAAGCGGCGCGGGCTCCGCGGGTGAGGCTGCTCCGAAAGAAGAGCAGGGCGGTCTTGGTGGATTGATCGCCTCGCTGATTCCGCGTGGCACGAAGACCCGCGCGGCGGCGCAGGACGCCTTGCTGGCAGACAAGGGCTCGGCCCGGATCTCGCCCGACGATCTTGGCCCGCGCGCGACCGCAACCGGCTTTGGCGACGCCTTCGATGGTGCGCCGCTCGCCGGGCGGCATGTGCTGGTCACCGCAGGGCCGACGCACGAGCCGATCGACCCGGTGCGCTACATCGCCAACCGGTCCAGCGGGAAGCAGGGGTTCGCCATTGCCGCCGCGGCGGCTGCGGCGGGTGCGCGGGTAACGCTGGTCGCCGGGCCGGTCACGCTCGACACGCCGCCGGGCGTGACGCGGATCGACGTACAGACCGCGCGCGAGATGCTCGCGGCGGTGCGCACCGCATTACCCGCAGATGTCGCGGTGATGGCCGCCGCCGTGGCGGACTGGCGCACGCGCGATGCGATGGACCAGAAGCTCAAGAAGCGCAGCTCCGCACCGCCTGCGCTGATGCTGGAGGAAAACCCCGATATTCTGGCTACCTTGGGCACGTCGGATGCGCGGCCCGGCCTGCTGATCGGCTTCGCTGCCGAGACGCAGGACGTGGTCGAGAACGCGCGCGGCAAGCGTACGCGCAAGCGCGCGGACTGGATCGTCGCCAATGACGTATCGGGTGGTATCGGCCAGAGCGTGATGGGCGGGGCATCCAACACGATCCATCTCGTCACGCAGAGCGGGGTCGAGAATTGGCCCGAGATGCCCAAGGAAGAGGTCGCGGTGAAACTGGTCGAACGGATCGCTGGGGCGCTGGAGAATATCGATGACTGACACTGTGGCCGTACGGATCAAGCGGCTGGAGCACGGGCAGGGCCTCGACCTGCCGGTTTACGCGACGGCGGGCGCGGCGGGGATGGATGTGCATGCGGCGGAAGACGTCGAGCTGGCAGCGGGCGCGCGCCACGCGGTGGCCACCGGTTTCGCGGTTGCTATTCCCGAAGGCTACGAAATCCAGGTGCGCCCGCGATCGGGCCTCGCTTTCAAGCACGGGGTTACTGTGCCCAACACGCCGGGCACGATCGATTCCGATTATCGCGGAGAGCTGAAGGTGCTGCTGATCAACCACGGCAGCGAGACTTTCGCCATCCATCGCGGCGACCGCGTGGCGCAGCTGGTGCTGGCACCGGTCACGCGCGCCCGTTTTCAGGAGGTCGAGGATCTGGACGAAACCGCGCGCGGCAGCGGCGGCTTCGGATCGACCGGCGGGCACGCGACGCTCTGATACGAAAAAGGCGGACCCTGCGGCCCGCCTTCATCGGTTCGTGAAGTCTCGCCGCGCTTACCGGTCTTCCGGCTTGATCGAGATGCGCACGGTTTCGCCCGAATTGCCGGGGAAATCGGTAAACATTGCTTCGACCAGGTTCGGCACCAGGTACTGCAGCCGATCGCTGCGCGACATGGCCTGGGCGGTGCCTTCGAACAGGCGTTCGCCGGTGGCGCGGTCGTCGATCTCCAGCTCTATGTCGCTGGTATAGACGGTGTAGCTGCGCAGGTCATTGTCGCGGAACCACGGATCGTAGAAACCATAACCCCACGAGCGGTCGCGGACCACGAAGACGCGGCCGTCGCGCGTGCGGAAATAGCGCGGGCGATAGCGGTACCAGGGATCGAAGAAGGGATCGCGCAGGCCCGAATCGACGATCCGTTCGCGCCCGTTATCGACGCCATAATCGAACCGGACGAGCAGGTCGGCGTTCTCGGGCGTCCCGGGAGTGTAGCCGAGCGTGGCCATCTTCTGGCTGACGAGGCCCGCATACTGGCTGAACTCAAGCCCGCCGGCGAGCGCCGGATCGTCGGCCACAACCGCGAAGGTCTGGCCCTGCGGCGCCGGAAGCTTCGACTGGAAGCGCGAAACATCGGCCTGGAAGCCGGTGGTGCAGGCGACCAGGCCGGTCCCGGCCAGGCCCAGTGCGCAGAATGCTGCGAGGATTTTGCGTGTCTTCATGTGTTCGCCCCTTGCTGCCGGCCTTTCAGGCGAAAGTCCGTCAATAGTGGTTGATGGATTACGCTTTTCCGCCTGAACGCTCCTTTAACCTATTGATCACCAATCGGTTTCCCCCTCAGCCTCGCGACAGGCCGCGAACCAGGCCGAGCGCATCGTATGTCGCCGCAAGCGTTGGCGCGGCCTCGTCACGGGCCATCGCAGCGCCGCGTGCGAGGATCGCGTCGAGTGCTTCGCGATCTTCCAGCAGTTCGCGGAAGCGGCTGGAAATCGGGGCCAGCGTTTCGACCAGCACTTCGCCCAGCGCGGGCTTGAGCGCCCCGAACCCCTGCCCGCCATAGGTCGCCAGCACCTCGTCTGCGGACTGGCCGGCCATCGCGGCGTAGATCGTCACCAGATTGAGCGCCTCGGGCCGCCCCTCCAGCCCCGCAACCTCTGAGGGCAGGGGATCGGGATCGGACTTGGCCTTCTTGATCTTCTTCATGATCGTATCGGCATCGTCCGCCAGTTCGATTCGGCTCATTTCCGAAGGGTCGGACTTGCTCATCTTCTTCGATCCGTCGCGCAGGCTCATAATGCGCGCGGCCTGCGGCGGGATGTAGGGATCGGGCAGGGTGAACACCGGCGCATCCTCGGCACAGAAATCATTGTTGAACTTCTGCGCGATGTCGCGCGCCAGCTCCAGATGCTGTTTCTGGTCGTCGCCCACGGGCACGTGGGTGGCCTGATACAGCAGCACGTCGGCGGCCTGCAGCACCGGATAGGCGAACAGCGCGACCGAGGCGCCTTCGCGGTTCTTGCCCGCCTTGTCCTTCCATTGGGTCATCCGGTTCAGCCAGCCCATGCGGGCGGTGCCGGTCAGCAGCCATTGCAGCTCTGCGTGCTGGGGGACCTGCGCCTGGTTGAACAGGATAGAGCGTTGCGGATCGATGCCGCAGGCGATCAGCGCCGCAGCCATTTCCAGCGTGCCCCTGCGCAGCGTCGCAGGATCGTGCGGCATGGAAATCGCGTGCATATCGGCGAGGAAGAACAGGCACTCGCTGCCTTCGGGCAGTTCGTCCTGCATCCTTACCCAGTTGCGGATCGCGCCCAGGTAATTGCCGAGGTGAAGATTGCCGGTGGGCTGGATGCCGGAAACGACGCGCATGGTGGTAGCTCTTTCGAAAATCGAACGGATGGGGGCGTGGTGCCGGGGTGCCCCGACGGTCGGATTAAAGCCGACCCGGCCATCGCCATGCTGGACAGGTCCAGGCCGCCCGACTGGGCGTCGCAGGGCGACGCGGTGCAATGTCAGCTGGCTGGGCAATCCGGTTCATAGCCGCGAGCACTATCACACGCAGCCTATTCGGCAAGATCGCCCGGCCTGCCGCCTTCTTCGGGAACGGGGCTCTTGCGGGTCAGCGTGACGATGCGCTGCCTGTCGATCGCGCCGATGGCGAAGGCGACACCGAAATAGACCGCGCCCGCACAGATCACGAGCGCGATGAGTGCGCCCGCCCGTTCGAACAGGCCCGCATCGTACCATCCGGTCAGCAGGTCGCGCGCAAACCACAGCGCCGCGCCCATCGCCGCCGCCGCGACCAGCTGGCGCGCGATGCGGCCCACCAGCTTGAGCGGGATCGCGTAATAGTCGCGCCTGACCAGCACGGCATACAGATAGATGACGTTGATCCACGCGCCGATCACGCTGGCAAAGGCGACGCCAACCACGCCCCACTCGGCAACCAGTGCAAAGTTCATCGCCGTGAACACCACCAGCGAGATGAAGGCGGCATAGACCGGCGTGCGCGTGTCCGACCGGGCGTAGAAATTGGGCACCAGCACCTTCACCAGCACATAGGCGGGCAGGCCTAGCACCAGCATCCCCAGCACGTCGCCCGTCAGCGCCGCCTGCTCCACGCTGAAGCGCCCGCCTTGGAAGATCATGGTGACGAACGGCACCGCGCAGATCGCCAGCGCCACGGCGGCGGGGATCGTCAGCAGCATGGAGAGTTCGATCGCGTCGGACTGGATGCGGTCCGTCCCCTCCCGGTTTTTCGACGCGACGAATTTGGACAGCGTCGGCAGGATCGCGGTCGACAGCGCGATGCCGATGATCCCCAGCGGCAGCTGGTTCAGCCGGTCGGCATAATTCATGTAGCTGATCGACCCGCTGTCGAGCTGGTTGAGGAAGTAGAGCTGCACCAGCGTGTTGATCTGGTACGCGCCGCCACCGATCGCGGCGGGGAGCGCGATGATGCTCAGCCGCTTCACTTCGGGTGTGATTCGCGGCCACAAAAGCCTGGGCCGGAAACCTTCCACCCGCGTCCAGTAATAGAGCCAGGCGAGCTGGATCGTCCCGCCCAGCGTCACCGCCCACGCCTGGCTGTAGCCGACCATCCGCTCGGTCCAGCCCCATTCGTCCATCGCGTAGTCGCCGAAAAGCAGCGCCGCGATCAGGATCACGTTCAGGATGATCGGAAAGCTCGCCCCCGGCGCGAACCGGCTGACCGAGTTGAGCATCCCGGTGAACAGCGTCACCAGGCTGACCAGCGCGATATAGGGGAACATGATCCGCGCGAAGTCGACCTCCATCGCGAAGTTCGCGGGCGCCGAATCGCCATCGCCCAGCAGGCGGATCACCAGCGGCATCGCCAGCATCATCAGCGCGCACAGTGCGATCAGCACCGGCAGGAACACGCTCAACACGTCGTTGGAGAAGCTGCGGGCCTCTTCCAGCCCGCCCTCCGCGTCGCTCGTGCCGTGCAACCGCTTGGAGAACATCGGCACGAAGGCGGCGGAAAAGGCACCTTCCGCGAACAGGCGGCGGAAGACGTTGGGGATGATGAACGCCTGAAACCAGGCATCGGTGACGGCATTCGCGCCGAGCACGCGGGAGAAGATCATCTCCCGCGCTAACCCGGCAAAGCGGCTGACCAGCGTCAGTCCGCCGATCGTGCCGACATTCTTGAGCAGGCTCATCCGCCCGCCTCCCCTATCGGGCCGCTATCAGGCGTTGCCGCCCGGCATGTTGCCCGCACCACCGGCGGCGGTGCCTTCTTCCTGCTGCCGTTCCTGCATGCGCTGGATGTACAGGCCGTTGAAATCGATCGGGTCGACCATCAGCGGCTGGAAGCCAAGATCGCGGGTCGCATCGGCAATCACGCGGCGCGCGAAGGGGAACAGGATACGCGGTGCTTCGGCGAACAGGAACATGTGCGCCTGATCCTCGGGCAGATTGCGGATGCCGACGAGGCCTGCATACAGCAGCTCGATCACGTACATCGCGCCGCCTTCGCACTGGGCTTCGGCGTTGATCTTCAGTTCGACTTCGCTGATCTCGTCGTTCACCGGGTTGACCGCGATGTTGAACTGCAGATCGATGTTCGGCGCGTCCTGCCACTGGAAGCTGCCGGGCGCGTTCGGATTCTCGACCGAGAGATCCTTGATATACTGCGTGATGAAGCCGGCGGTGGGGCGATTATCCGCGCCATTGGCATTGGGCTGGCTGTTGAGATCGGTCAGAACGTCGCCTTCGTCGGCCATGAATATCACTCTGCTTGTCATGTTGCGGGGGCGGGGAGGCCCGAATGCCGGGCACCCGCTGCGATGGATTGCCGCCTAGCAGGGGCGTTCCCGCCCCGCAACGGGCACGAATCGACCCGTTGGGACACTTCGAAGGCCGTTGTGCATTTGATATCGTCCCCTATCTGTGGGAATGAATGTAACACTTTGGGTGCGCAGGGCACGGTTTGCCTGTGTCCTTACACCCGCCGACCAGTCAGGTGCGATTACCAGTGATCACCGAAATCGTCATTCTCGCCATGATTGCAGTCTTTCTCGGGCTGCGGCTGTATTCCGTGCTCGGCCGCCGTGCCGAACATGAAGAAGAGCCCAAGGCACCCTATGTCGATCGCTTCCCTGGCCCGGGCAAGGCGCCTGTGGAGCAGGCGCCGGAAGCCCCCGCCCGCGTGGTGAGCGAACAGGAAGCCAAGGCCGACGTGCTGCCGCAGGTCGAACGCGGCGTGCAGTCGATCATCGCGGCGGATCGCGGGTTCGATATCGTCTCGTTCCTCGAAGGGGCGAAGGGTGCCTACGGCATGATCCTCGAAGCCTTCTGGAACGGCGACAAGGAGAGCCTGCGCGAGCTGTGCGATGATTCGGTCTATGAAGGTTTCGCCCAGGCGATCGACGCGCGCGCGGAAGCGGGCGAAACGGTCGACAACCGCCTGATCCGGATCGAGGACGCGACGATTCGCGATGCCGAGCTGGAGCGCAAGGAGGCCCGGATCACCGTGCGCTTCGTCGCCGATATCGCAGCGGTCACGCGCGATGGCGAAGGCAATGTGGTGGCTGGATCGCTCGACGATGCGATCGAAAGCCGCGACATCTGGACCTTCGCGCGCCGCGTCGATTCGCGCACGCCCGACTGGCAGCTGGTCGAAACCGACGAAGGCTAGAAGGTCGTGGGTTAAACCGGCCTTGGGTCCGAAGGGCCGGATCGGACTGAGGGGAAGCGCGATGTTCAAGTGGATCTGGCCGCTCGCGGCACTCACCTCGCTTGCCAGCTGCGTCGGCCCCGGCGGTGATCGCCCGCCTTATCCGCCGATCGAGCGCCCGCCCGAACCCGTGCTGGAGAATGCCGCCGCCGCAGGTGTGGTGGCTGGGCCATCCTTGCGTTCGCTCCGCCTCGGGGCGGACGATGCCGCCGCGGCGCTCACCGCGTTCAGGGCGAGCTGCAACTGGCCGTCCGAAAAGGTCGATGCCAGCGGGTTGACCCGACCCGAAGACTGGCTGGGGGCTTGCACCGCCGCGCTGCGGTGGGAGGGCGATGCGCTGACCTTCTTCGAAACCTATTTCGAAACCGCGCGGATCGGCGATGGAGCGGCCTTCGCCACCGGCTATTTCGAACCCGAGATACTGGGCAGCCGCACCCGCAGGCCCGGTTATGACGTGCCCGTCTACCGCATGCCCGACGATCTGGTGCGCGCATGGCCCGCCGACATGCCCGAAAGCGAGCGCGAGGGGCGTCCGCCGCTGGGCCGATACGACGATGTGGGCAATTTCGTGGAATACTACACCCGCGCCGAGATAGAGGATGGCGCGCTTGCCGGGCGCGGGCTGGAGATCGCCTGGGCCGCGGACCCGGTGGAGATGTTCTTCCTCCAGATCCAGGGATCGGGCCTGCTGCGCCTGCCCGACGGCAGCCGCATGCGCATCGGCTACGCCGGGCAGAACGGGCATGGCTACACCGCCATTGGCGGGCTGATGCGCGAACGCGGGCTGCTGGGCGATGGGCCGGGCCAGTACCCGGGATCGATGCAGGGCATCGTGCAATATCTCAACGAGAACCCGGTGGCTGGCAGGGCGCTGATGCGGGAGAACGAGAGCTGGATCTTCTTCCGCGAACTGAACACCAGCGGGCCGCTCGGCTCGCTCGGCGTGCCCGTGACCCGCGAAAACAGCGTGGCGGTCGATCCTCGCTTCGTGCCTTACGGCGCGCCAGTGGTGCTCGATATGGACCGCGACGTGGCAGACGGCCTGTGGGTGGCGCAGGACACCGGCGGCGCGATCAAGGGCGCGAACCGGTTCGACACCTTCTGGGGCAATGGCGGCGATGCACGCGAGATTGCCGGCGGGATGAGCGCGCGCGGGACTGCACTGATACTGCTGCCGAAGGGAAGCGTCGCGCGCCTCACAGGGCGATGAAACGCGCCCCGCGCGGATTGTCGGAGGAAGAGGCTGCGGCCTGGGCGGCGCTGGCCGCCAGCGTGAAACCTTTGAACCCCGAGATCGCAGCCGCCCCGAAGCTTGCTACGCGTACGTCCGGTTCTTCTTCCTCCCAGCCTCGCGCCGCATCCTCCCCTCCCTTGAGGGAGGGGCCGGGGGTGGGTGCACGGCCTCCGCAGCGAGCGCCAACCACTCCGACCCGACCTCCCCCTCGAGGGGGTGGAGGATTGGACTCGCACTGGGACCGGCGGCTAAAGGCAGGCGAGATCGCGCCCGAACTCAGCCTCGACCTGCACGGCCACGGGCTCGACCGGGCCTATACGCGGCTGATGGATGGCATGGCGCAGGCGAGCAGCATGGGCGCGCGCACCGTGCTGGTGGTGACGGGCAAGCCGCGCGGCGGCGCTGCCGCTGACCGGGGTGAGCGCCGGGGCGCGATCCGCGCGAAGATTCTCGACTGGCTCGCCGCGAGCGAACACGGCGGGTCGATCGCCGCCGTGCGCAAGGCGCACCAGCGCCACGGGGGCGAGGGCGCGCTGTATATCGTGCTGAAGAGGAACCGCTGATGGCGCTGCTGCGCTCACGCCCGTTTCTGTGGCTGGTGCTCGCGCTGCCGGGCGCGTGGATGCTGGGACGCTGGTGGTTGACGCCCGACGCCTACGGCTACGGCCACATCATCGGCGACAGCGGCGACTGGGCGGCGTGGTTGCTGATGGCGACTCTGGCGGTGACACCGATCAGGCTCGCCTTCCGCCGCAATTCGCTTGCCCAATACCTGATGCGCAAACGGCGCGATATCGGCGTGGCGAGCTTCGCCTATGCCGCCGGGCACACGATCATCTACCTGTGGCGCAAGGCCGATCCGGCGATCATCTGGGACGAGGCATCGACGCCCTACGTCCTTGCCGGGTGGATCGCCTTTGCGCTGTTCGTGCCGCTGGCGATCACATCGAACGACGCGTCGATGCGGATGCTCAAGAGGGGCTGGAAGCGGCTGCACCAGCTGGTCTATCCGGCGGCGGTGCTGGTGTTCGTGCACTGGGCACTATCGGCCTTCGACCCGACCACCGCCTATATCAACATCGCGATATTGGCGGCGATCGAGATCGTCAGGGTGCTGCTGCAATGGCGGCAGCGCAGGTCCGTTAGAGCGTGACGTACTGGCGGAAGCGCGCGACTTCCGCTTCATCGACATATTTGCCGATCTCGCGATCGAACACGCCCATGTCTGCATAGGGGCGGTATTCCTCGAACTCGTGGACCATCTTGTCGGTCATGCCGGGGACGAGGCGGATTTCCTCTTCGCTGGCGGTGTTGAGGTTGATCGGCACGAACACGTTCACGAGCACGGCCTTGGCTTCGTCTTCGCTCAGCGTTTCCGTCAGCTTGTCGTTGAAGGCGACGACATTGGCATAGGGCTGCCCGGCGACGATTTCCGCGGCGAGCTCTGGCGAAATGCCGTCGACGGCGGCGAGCTCGTCTTCGGTGGCGGCGTTCGCGTTCAGCACGGTCGATTCGCTGTCCACGGCGTCCACGGCATCGGGATCGGCCGTCGCTTCGTCGGTCGCGGCGGTTTCGTCGGTGGTGGCATCCGGCGCTTCCGAGCACGCGGCGAGGGCCAGTGCGGTGGCGGCGACGGGGACGAGGAATGTCAGTTTGCGCATGATCGTGGTTCCTTTTCTGCGAAGGGTTCGCATTAACAGGTTGAGGCGACATGTCGATGGGCGAGTTGCGGTTCGCCCATCGACATGGAGGAGAGAGGCCTGACGTTCGGCCCTAGCCCTGCTTGATCGATTCCGCGCTGGCCATTCCCGGTGCGTTGGATTTGCCGCCGATCATGTCGCGGACCTCCTTCTCGATCCGCTCGCCGATCTTCTGGTCGACGTTCTTCCAGTAGTCGAACGCACGCACCAGCACCTTTTCGCTGACTCCGTCGGCAAGGTGACCGGCGACGTTGGAGACGAAGCGATCGCGCTGGGCGTCGTCCATCACCTCGCGCACCAGCGCACCGGCCTGGCTCCAGTCGTCGTCATCTTCGCGCAAGGTATAGGCCTCGCGGACCATGTCGCCGTCCGAATACCAGGTCGCTTCGCCGCCAACCTGCGGCTGCGCGGCGGGGCCGCCGTAGGAATTGGGCGCGTAGACCGGATCGACCGCGTTCTGCGTGCGCATGTGCCCGGCGCGGCTGTATGAATGCACATCGGCATTCTTGGGCGCGTTGACCGGGATTTGCTTGTAATTGACGCCCAGACGCGCGCGGTGCGCATCGGAATAGGAGAAACCGCGTGCGAGCAGCATCTTGTCAGGGCTGAGGCCGATGCCCGGCACCATGTTGTTCGGCTCGAACGCCAGCTGTTCGATCTGCGTATCCCAGTCGACCGGGTTTTCGTTGAGCGTCAGCGTGCCGACCTCGATAAGCGGATAATCCTCGTGCGGCCAGGTCTTGGTCAGGTCGAACGGGTTGATGCGATAGGTCTTGGCATCCTCGAACGGCATGATCTGCCATTTGAGCGTCCAGCTCGGGAAATTGCCCTCGGCAATCGCGTCGAACAGGTCGCGGCGGTGATAATCGCTATCCTCGCCCGCTATCTTCACCGCCTCGTCCTGCGTCAGGTGGGCGTTGCCGCTCTCGTCACCGACATTGGTGTGGAAGTGGAACTTGACCCAGAACTTCTCGCCGTCCTCGTTGATCAACATGTAGGTGTGGCTCGAATAGCCGTTCATCTCGCGCCAGTTCTTCGGCACGCCGCGGTCGCCCATCAGGTAGGTGACCTGGTGCGCGCTTTCGGGGCTGAGCGTCCAGAAATCCCACATCATGTCGTGATCACGCAGGCCGTTATCGGCGCGGCGCTTCTGGCTGCGGATGAAGTGCTGGAACTTGAGCGGATCGCGGATGAAGAAGATCGGCGTGTTGTTACCGACCATGTCGAAATTGCCATCCTCGGTGTAGAACTTGACCGAGAACCCGCGCGGATCGCGCCACGTATCGGGGCTGCCACGCTCACCCGCCACGGTGGAAAATCGCATCGCGGTTTCGCACTCGGCGCCCGGCTGGAAGATCTTGGCCTTGGTGTATTTCGAAACGTCCGCCGTGGTCTTCCACGTGCCGAACGCGCCCGATCCCTTGGCGTGCGGCTGGCGTTCCGGGATGCGCTCGCGATTGAAGTTGGCCATCTGCTCGATCAGGTAGTGATCGTTGAGCACGATGGGGCCGTCGGGGCTGACGGTCAGCGAATGTTCGTCGCTCTGGACGCGGATACCGGCATCGGTGGTGGTGGGGGGAACGGTCTTGGCCATGGCGCGGGGGCTTTCTTTACAGGGTTACCCTGTGACAGCGCGCGGGCCGTGGTCCAGTTCCGGCCTTGCGGTATGTGAAAAGGCCCCCGGCATCGCTGCCGAGGGCCCTGATCGATCGCGACCTGAGCGGTGCCGCTCAGGGGCGCGCCATCAGCGATACTTCGCGTAGGTCAGATCGAAGCGATCGGCGTCCATCACCTTGGTCCACGCGGCGACGAAATCGCGCACGAACTTCGCTTCATTGCCGTTCTCGGCATAGACCTCCGCGACCGAGCGCAACTGCGAGTTGGAGCCGAACACCAGATCGGTGCGCGTCGCATGCCACTTCTCTTCGCCCGAGGCGCGGTCGGTGCCGACGAATTCCTCGTCGCCGCTCTCATCGACCGTCTGCCACTTCGTCCCCATGTCGAGCAGGTTCACGAAGAAGTCGTTGGTCAACTGACCCGGACGATCCGTGAGCACGCCGATGGCGTTGCCGTGCTTGGCATGCTTGCTGACTGCACCCAGCGCGCGCATCCCGCCGACCAGCACGGTCATTTCGGGGATCGAGAGGCCGAGCAGGCTGGCCCGGTCGATCAGCAGATCCTCGGTCTTCACGCTCGCCTTGGTCTTCAGGTAGTTGCGGAAGCCGTCGGCGAAGGGTTCGAGCGGTTCGAAACTTTCGGCATCGACATGCTCTTCCCGCGCATCGCCGCGCCCGGTGGTGACGGGCACCGCGATGTCGAACCCGGCATCCTTCGCCGCCTTCTCGACCGCAGCTGAACCCGCGATAACTATGGCATCGGCCATCGACAGGTCGCCACGCAGCTCGTCCAGCTTGGCGAGAACTGTGCCCAGTTCCTCGGGATCGTTGACCGCCCAGCTCTTCATCGGTTCGAGCCGGATATGCGCACCATTGGCCCCGCCGCGATGGTCGCTCTTGCGGTAGGTGCTGGCCGAAGCCCACGCCGCCTTCACCAGTTCGCGCACGCTCAGTCCGCTATCAAGCACCTTCGCCTTGAAGTCCGTCACCGCGCTTTCGGACGCCTGCGTGCCGGTGGGTACCGGGTCCTGCCAGATCAGGTTTTCGCTCGGCACATCGGGGCCGAGGTAGCGCGCCTTGGGGCCCATATCGCGGTGGGTCAGCTTGAACCACGCGCGGGCGAAGGCATCGTCGAGCGCGGCCTGATCGTCGCGGAAGCGTTCGGAGATCTTGCGATAATCCGGGTCCAGCTTCAGCGCCATGTCGGCGGTGGTCATCATGGTCGGGACCTTCTTGGACGGATCGCGCGCATCGGGCGCCATGTCCTCCGGGTCCGGGTTGACCGGCTGCCACTGCTTCGCGCCCGCCGGGCTTTCGACCAGCTCGTAGTCGTACTTGAACAGCAGGCGGAAATAGTCGCCGCCCCACTGCGTCGGGTTGGGCGTCCACGCCCCTTCGAGGCCGGAGGTGGTGATGTGCCCCTGTTCGATCTGGTCGGCGTCGGTTGCCCAGCCGAAGCCCATCAGCTGCAACGCCTCGCTTTCGGGCGCCCCGCTCAGCTGATCGGGCGGGACCGCGCCGTGGCACTTGCCGAAGGCGTGGCCGCCCGCAGTCAGCGCGACGGTTTCCTCGTCGTTCATCGCCATGCGCGCGAAGGTTTCCTTCATGTCGCGCGCCATCCCTTCGGCATCGTGCGGATTGCCGCCGGGGCCTTCGGGATTGACGTAGATCAGCCCCATCTGGATCGCGGCGAGCGGGTTTTCGAGCGCCTTGCCCGCGTCGGGAATGATGCGCGTCTCGACGCCCTGGTCGACCCATTCTTCTTCCGAGCCCCAGTAGATGTCGGTCTCAGGCTCGTAGACGTCCTTGCGGCCGCCGCCGAAGCCGAACACCGGCCCGCCCATGCTTTCGATCGCGACATTGCCCGTCAGCACGAACAGGTCGGCCCAGCTGATGTGCTTGCCGTATTTCTGCTTGATCGGCCACAGCAGCCGCCGCGCCTTGTCGAGATTGCCGTTATCGGGCCACGAATTGAGCGGCGCGAACCGCTGCTGGCCGCTGGAAGCCCCGCCGCGCCCGTCGCCGGTGCGATAGGTGCCCGCCGCGTGCCACGCCATGCGGATGAAGAACGGGCCGTAGTGGCCGTAATCGGCTGGCCACCACGGCTGGCTGTCGGTCATCAGCGCGTGCAGGTCTGCCTTGAGCGCATCGTAATCGAGCGCGTTGAACGCCTCGCAGTAATCGAAATCCTCGCCCATCGGATCGGGCGAGCGCCCGCCTTGGGTCAGGATATGCAGGTCGAGCGCATCTGGCCACCAGTCCTTGTTGGTGCGCCCCAGCAGCGCACGCACGCCGCCATCGCCATGTACGGGGCAACCGCCCCCGATCGAACCTGTCTTCGCGTCCATCATCCATCTCCTTCGTCAGGGCAATTTTCATTGCCTAGTGAAAAAATAATGCCGGATTCGCGGTGACAGTTCCAATCGATTAATGGGCACTCACTGATTGGTTTAAGCGATGGTGTGGCGGTAGGAGAATGCGCGGCCGCAGACCGAAAAAGGCGCCACCCGCTGGCTGCGGATGACGCCTTTCGCGCGTGTTCTATCGCCTTGGGTCACGCCGCCTGCGCGATCTCGTCGGCCGGTTCGGTGCGGATGAGATAGTCGAAGGCGGTCAGTCCGGCCTTCGCGCCTTGGCCCATCGCGACGACGATCTGCTTGTAGGGGACGGTCGTCGCATCGCCCGCGCCGAAGATGCCGGGCAGGTTGGTCGCGCCGCGCTCATCGGTGACGATCTCGCCATGCTTCGACAGTTCGAGCCCCGAGTCCTTCAACCATTCGGTGTTGGGGACGAGGCCGATCTGCACGAACACGCCCGCCAGCTCGATCGTGCGGTCTTCGCCGCTTGTCCGATCCTTCACGATCATGCCGTTGACGCGGCTTCCGTCGCCGGTGATCTCGGTCGTCTGGCTGTTGGTGATGATCTCGACATTGCCCAGGCTCTTGAGCTTGTCGACCAGCACCGCATCGGCGCGCAGCTGAGTGTCGAATTCGACCAGCGTCACGTGGTCGACGATCTTGGCGAGGTCGATAGCCGCTTCGACGCCCGAGTTGCCGCCGCCGATCACCGCGATCCGCTTGCCTTTGAACAAAGGCCCGTCGCAGTGCGGGCAATAGGCCACGCCCTTGTTGCGATAGTCCTGCTCGCCCGGGACGCCCAGGTTCCGCCAGCGCGCACCGGTGGCGAGCACGATGGCCCGCGCAGTCAGCTGCCCGCCATTGGCGAAGCGGATTGTGTGCATGCCGCCTTCGGTCTTCGCCGGGATCAGCTCTTCGGCCTGGACGAGGTCGATCTTGTCGATCGCGTTTTCCTTGACCTGCTCGTCGAGGTCGGCGGAAAGCTTGGGGCCTTCCGTATATGCGGTGCCGGGCAGGTTCTCGATCCCGAGCGTGTCCTGCAACTGCCCGCCGAAACGTTCGGCCGCGATGCCGGTGCGGAAGCCCTTGCGCGCGGTGTAGACCGAGGTTGCGACCCCGGCAGGCCCGCCGCCGATCACCAGCACTTCGTAAGGCTCGCGCTCGTTGAGCTTGGCGGCGGCCTTGGCGCCCGCGCCGGTATCGAGCCTTTCGAGAATCTGCGGCAGTTCGATCTTGCCGTTGTAGAAGCTCTCGCCATTCAGGAAGGTCGCGGGCACGGCCATGATGTCGCGTGCCTCGACCTCTTCCTTGTACGCGCCGCCTTCGATCAGCGTGGCAGTGATGCGGCTGTTCTCGAGCGCCATCAGGGTGAGCGCCTGCACAACGTCGGGGCAATTGTGGCACGAGAGCGAGAAGAACATCTCGAACTCCAGATCAGTCTCGATCCGGCGGATATCCTCCAGCACATCTTCATCGACCTTGGGCGGATGACCGCCTGCCCACAGCAGCGCGAGCACCAGCGAGGTAAACTCGTGGCCCATCGGCAGCCCGGCAAAGCGGACCCACTTCTGCGCGTCATTGCCGCGGCGGATGATGAAGCTGGGGCGGCGTTCGTGGTCGCCGTCCAGATCGACGCTGACCAGATCGTGCAATGCGGCGATCTCTTCGAGCAGTTCGCGCGTCTTGGCCGACGTCTCGTCGTCGCCCAGCGATGCGACAAGCTCCACCGGCTCGCGCAGGTTTTCGAGATACTGCTTCAGCTGTGCGGTCATCTGGGGGTCGAGCATGGGGAATCCTCCTGAATAATCCTCCCCGTCACGGGGAGGGGGACCATCCGCAGGATGGTGGAGGGGCGGCGCCGGCGTTGCGCCAGACTGCCTGCCCCTCCGTCAGCCGCTACGCGCGGCTGCCACCTCCCCGGAGCGGGGAGGATCGGTTCGATGCTTACAGCTTGCCGACGAGGTCGAGCGAGGGGGTCAGCGTGTCGCTGTCTTCTTCCCACGCGGCCGGGCAGACCTGGCCGGGGTTGTTGCGGACATACTGTGCAGCCTTGATCTTGCGGACCAGTTCGGTGGCATTGCGGCCCACGCCTTCGCAGGTCTGCTCCATCACCTGGATCACGCCGTCGGGATCGACCACGAAGGTCGCACGGTCGGCGAGGCCCATTTCCTCACGCAGCACGCCGAAGTTCTTCGAGATCGTGTGCAGCTGGTCGCCGAGGAAGGCGAACTTGAGCTTGCCGATCTTTTCCGAGGTGTCGTGCCATGCCTTGTGGCTGAAATGCGTGTCGGTGCTGACGCCATAGACGTCGACGCCCATGTCCTGCAGCTTGTCGTACTGCGCGCCGAGGTCTTCCAGCTCGGTCGGGCACACGAAGGTGAAGTCCGCCGGATAGAAGAAGAAGACGGCCCACTTGCCCTTCACATCTTCGTCGGTGACTTCGAAAAAGTCCTTGTCGGCCTGGAATGCGGTGGCCTTGAACGGTTTGATCTGGCTTCCGATGATACCCATTGCGTGTCTCCTCTAGGGGTTGAAACTCAGCGCCTAGATAGTGCCTGCTGCGACGCACAAAAGCGATTTGTGGCGATGGCACCCATCGGAATTATCGATCAAATTCGTGGAACTTTTTGAAACCACGGAATCGCTCGTTTCATGGCGTTTCGGCGACATCCGCGCTCTGATCGCCGTCGACTCCGTAGACCCATTCGGCAAACAATGGCTCCAGATCGCGCCCACTCGCCCGCTCCATGGCCGATTGCAGATCGCGGCTGGTCACGGTTCCGCCGGCGTGCGCCTTCGTATAGGCGCGCACACCCTCCCAGAACGCCGCATCGCCGATGTCTTCGCGCAGTTCGGAAAGAAACAGGGCGCCCTTGCTATATTGCACCGCGCGCCGATGGCCGAGCGTGGGATAGTCGCCATCCCATGTCAGCGGCTTGTCCCAGCCAAGCTCTTGCAATTGCTTGCGCCGCTTGCGCAAGACGTCGAGCTCCTGCTGGTACGCTGCCTCGCCGAAGCGATGCTGTTCCCATGCGGCAACCATGTAGGTGGCAAAGCCTTCGTTGAGCCAGAAATCGCGCCATGTCTGCGTCGTGACGAGATTGCCCCACCACTGATGCGCCAGCTCGTGCGCGATGATCCAGGCCGATGACGGATCTTCGCGTTCGCGCTCCAGCTCGCCCAGGCCGATGATCGAAAAGCTCATAGTCTCCTGCGCGGCGCGACCCGGGACTAGCAGTTGCGCATAGGCCCCGCCGGGTAGGTCGAGCCCGGCGCGCGACGCGAAAAACGCGACCATCTCCGGCGTCTGCGCGAACAGATCAGCGAGGTCGGCAGTGTCGCCCGTTCCGTTCAGGTAGGACAATGTTCCGTGCGGTGTGTCGACGTCCATTCGCGAGAACCGTCCCGCAGCGAAGCCGAACAGATAGGGAGATGTGGGCCAATCGCTCTGCCAGCGATGCAGCGTCAGATCGCCGGGCAGATCGACGGTCTCGGTCTGCTCACCCACGCCAAGCGAAACCGCACCGTCCGGCAGGAACAGGTCGAGCTGCAGGTCCGCCTTGTCGCCGGGCGGATTCTGGAGACACACCATCCAGTCGCACCCAAAATAGCCGGTATATATTCCATTCGGCACCGTGGTGACGCCGCGTGCGGGAAAGCCGCGCATCGTGAATTGCAGCCGGACGGTCTCACCGACAGCCAGTGGCCGGGGCAGCGTGAAGGCGATGCCGCTTTCATCCGACACCACCGCGATCGGTGATCCATCGAGCGTCGCGCCTTCGACCTCCAGCGCATTGGACGAGAAGACGACCTCCCTAAGATCGGCATCGGTTACGACCAGCTCGATCGCCTGCGACCCGGAGACTGCGGTGGTGGCAAGGTCCGGGCGAAGTTCGACCTCGTAGCGTTCGACCTGAAAGCCGTTCCCCGGCTCTGCGGCGCCCGCAGATTGCGCGGACAGGGCGAGAGCGAAAACGGCCGATACAACGCCAGCCGCTCGCATGAAGCCCGTCTTGAAACGTCTCATTTTCATTCCCCTCCGCAATTCCAACCGGCTTATTCTTGCGTAGGGCTTTCGGAAGCGCCGAGCGGCGGGTTGCAGGAGTTTTGCGCCCGATGTCGAAGGCTTGAAGGGAAACCTCGCCAACACGCAGCCGCCATTGTCTTGACCACGGGCTCGCTGCGGATGCCTGCGAACTTAACGGGGAGGCATCATCGCGTTGCGTTTCTTCCAGTCTTCGTGGAGGAACCCGGCAACGCGGTAGCACGCGGGGCTGCCATTATTGCCCAGCGTCACGATCGTTTCGCCCGTCATCTCATAGGTGCGCACATCGATGCACTCTCCATAGATCATCCCTCCGTGCCCCCAGCGCAGATCGCGGGGAAGATGGCCCTCGCCATAGTCGGTGGCGAAAAAGCCAAGCCCGATGAAACTCAGTTTTGGAGTGGTGGCCTGTTCGAAAAGGGAGCGAGGCACACCCAGCCGCTCCTCGCGCAGCGCAGACACGAAGCGGAGCAAATCTTGCGCCGAGAACGACTGACCGCCCGCAGGCCAGCCGCCATCTAGGGTGGCGAAACAATTCGGCATCCGCTCGTCGGCCACGGTGACATAGCCGATCGCCTGTGCAGGATCGTCCGGGTCGCAAGCGTCGTTCGCGTGTGCGGCGTCCATCCCGGCGGGCTCGAAGATATGTTCCGCTATGTAGGATCGATAATCCTGGCCGGACAGCACCTCGACGACCCGACCCAGCAGTGTCATGGTGTGATTGCTGTACTCCTGTCCGCTACCTGGCACAAAGGTGGGATCCCGGGCATCGTAAAGGCCGACCAGATCGGCAACGCTTGGCTCAGTTCCGTGCCATACCAGACTATCGGGGTAGAACAGGGCGTCCGTTTCCCCGGCCCCGGCGCTATGGGTCAACAGCTGATAGATCGTCGCTTCGCGCATTGCTGCGTCGGGATAGTCCGGCAGCACCTCGCCAAGGGTAGTATCCAGAGTCAGTTTGCCGGCCGCGATCTGTTGCAAGGCAGCGGTTGCGGTGAACATCTTGCCAGCGGAAGCGATATCGAAACGTGCGTCGACCTTGAGCGCATCCTCGCTGCTTTCGTCGCGCATGCCGTATGCGCGCTCGAAGACGACCTCGCCATTATTCGCCACGAGAACGACGCCGGAGAACAGATCCGCAGCGGTCAGGGCCTGCGCGTAGGCGTCCAGACGCTCCAGTGCCTCGGGCGGCGCGGGCTCGGCCGCTTCGGTCTGCTGTGCAAGCGTCGGCCACGAAATTAATGCCACAGCAGCGATCAGTGTCCGGCAAGCGGTAACGATGCGCATGGTGCCCCCTTTCGACGCCCCCGATCATGAGGGATGGTTTGTAGCCCCGATCATATGAGAACGCATGGTTCTCGAGTCGAATGCGTCCCAAGTGCCCCAGACTGAACATTGCACCGGAAGCAGGATTACATCTACCCGCACTGCGCCCGATGGAGCAGCGCCTGATCCGCCAGCACGCAAGCCATCATCGCCTCGACCACGGGCACGCCGCGAATGCCGACGCAGGGGTCGTGGCGGCCCTTGGTGCTGATCTGGGTTGCCTCGCCTTCTCGCGTGATCGTGTCGACCGGGGTGAGGATGGAGCTGGTCGGCTTGAACGCCACGCGGCAGGTGACCGGCTGGCCGGTGGCGATCCCGCCTGCGATGCCGCCTGCGTGGTTGGCGGTGAACTCGGGCGCTTCGCCGCCCTCTGACGCGGGCCGCATCGGGTCGGCGTTCGCTTCGCCCGAGAGGCGCGCGGCGTCGAAGCCGTCACCGATCTCCACGCCCTTGACCGCATTGATGCTCATCATCGCCGCCGCCAGCTCGCTGTCGAGCTTGGCGTAGAGCGGCGCGCCCCAGCCTGCGGGGACTCCGCGTGCCACACACTCGACCACCGCGCCGAGCGAGGAGCCTGCCTTGCGCGCGTCGTCGACGAGCGTCTCCCAGCGCTTTGCGGCGTCTGCATCGGGGCACCAGAAGGGGTTTTGCGCGATCTGCTCGGCGTCGAAATTGGCCGGGTCGATCCGGTCGCCGCCGATTTCCGCCACGTAGGCGAGGATGCTGACCTGCGGCACGACCAGCCGCGCGACCGCACCCGCCGCGACGCGCATCGCGGTTTCGCGCGCCGACGAGCGCCCGCCGCCGCGATAGTCGCGAAACCCGTATTTGGCGTCGTAAGTGTAGTCGGCGTGGCCGGGGCGATAGGCCTGCGCGACGTTGGAGTAGTCTTTCGAGCGCTGATCGACATTCTCGATCATCAGACTGATCGGCGTGCCCGTCGTGCGCTGGGTGCCGTCGGGGCCATCGAACACGCCCGAGAGGATGCGCACCTGATCGGGCTCGCGCCGCTGGGTGGTGAACTTGTTCTGCCCCGGCTTGCGCCTGTCGAGCCATGGCTGGATGTCGTCTTCGGTGAGCGCGATACCCGGCGGGCACCCGTCGACAACCGCGCCGATCGCAGGCCCGTGGCTTTCCCCCCAGGTGGTGAAGCGGAAGACCCGCCCGAACGTGTTCCAACTCATGGCGCAAGCGTTGCCTCAACAGTTGTGCGCTGTCCACGCCCGAACCGTGCGCACTCAAAGCGCGTCGGCGGATTTTCCTACTCCGCATCGGCGCGGTATGGTGCGGGCTGCTCTTTGTCATTGTCGGAACGGCTGCCTGCATGGCTGATCGGCAGGGGCGATAAATGGCCTCGCACTGATCGAGTGGATTTGAGCGCCTGAACACTGTGTCAGGTGTGTCAGGCCCCAGCCCAAACCTGGCCCGGCTTGGCAAAACCTGCGCACTGCGCTGGCATTGCGAAGCGGAGTAGGGCAGGAACAAACCATGATTGCAAAGCTGACAGGAACGCTCGACGCGACCGGCCCCGATTGGGCAGTGATCGACGTGGGCGGCGTCGGTTACCTCGTCCACTGCTCGACCCGCACATTGGACGCGCTGGGATCGGAAGGCGGGCAGGCGCGGCTGTTCACCGATTTGCAGGTGAGCGAGAACGACATGCGGCTGCTCGGCTTCGCCGAAGCGGCGGAGCGCGACTGGTTCCGGCTGCTCACCAGCGTGCAGGGCGTGGGCAGCAAGGTGGCGCTGGCGATCCTCTCCGTCCTGTCGGCGGGCGAGGTGCAGGCGGCCTGCGCGGGCGGCGATGCGGCGATGGTGGCGCGGGCTAACGGGGTTGGGCCGAAACTGGCGAGCCGGATCGTCAACGAATTGCAGGACAAGGCAGGCGCGCTGCCCGTGGCGCCGGGCGGAGTGGCGGTGGCCGCTCCCAAGGGCGGGGCGAGCGCCGATGCGGTCTCCGCGCTGGAGAACCTCGGCTTCAAGCCCGCCATCGCCGCCAAGGCGGTGGCCGAGGCGGCGGGCGAACTGGGCGAAGGCGCGAGCGAGGGCGAGCTTATCCGGGTCGCGCTCAAGAAGGCGGCGGGGTGATGGAGATGCGTATGAGAGTGACACTGATGGCGGCTGCGGCGCTGGCAATCGGCGCGCCTGCGGCGGCGCAGGACGCGCAGCCCGCGACCTTCACTTACGGCCCGGTGTTCACCGAGTTCGGCCCGGTCGCCGACGTGCCCGATGCCGACTTCGCGATTCCCGAAGACGCGAGCTTCCACGTCGCCTTCGACGTCTCGCAACCTGCCAAGGACGGCAAGCTCAACCGAGGGTTCGAAAGCGCGGCGCGCTTCATCAACATGAACGCGCGCGCCGGGGTCGAGCCGATGGAGAACCGCGCGGCAGTGGTCGTCCACGGGCCTGCGGTGTTCGACCTGCTGAGTGATGCCGCATGGGCCGCGCGCGATCGCGGCGAGACGAACCCCTCTGCTGCGGCGGTGCGCGAGATGATCGACCAGGGCGTGCGCTTCATCGTCTGCGGCCAGAGCGCGGCGGGGCAGGGCGTGGCAAAGTCCGAACTGCTCCCCGGCGTGGAGATGGCCCTCTCCGCCATGACCGCCCATGCGCTGCTCCAGCAGCAGGGTTATACGGTGAACCCGTTTTGAAGAGGGACGAAGTGGCTTGAGGGAAATGGGGCCTTCAGGAGCGAAGCAAGGCAACATGGATGAGACGGTTCGCGAATCTCTATTAGAAGAAGCGCGTCTCCGTCGAATCGAGTCGGACAATCGTCTCCAGTATACCGTGCAATATGCGCAGGCTGGCATGCGTAGCCTTTTCCTATCAAACGGGGGAGCAATAATTGCACTTCTGACAATGGTGGGAAATTCGACCCGTGATTTTGGGCAAAACGGACTTTTTTGGGCATTCGTTTGGTTCGGCCTAGGCTTGGGCGCCTGTCTTGCCGCGTACTTTTTTGGGGCAAATTCCCAGGACCACCTGATGAATGCGGCGTTCAACGAAGCGAATAAGGCGCTTGCTCAGGCTAACCAAACGGGCGAGGAGTTTACGCCTGAAGTTTGGGATAAGCGCGCTGAGGTGACCTTGACCATAGCAGGTGGGCTTGCAGTTGCTTCTCTCCTCTTTTTTCTGATCGGTGCGTTTGTCGCGCTCTATGCTATCACATGACTGAACCCGTCCCCCTCCACACCCCCGAACGCCTGCCGGACGATCCCGATGCGGCGCTGCGGCCCAAGAGCCTCACCGAGTTCATCGGGCAGGAGGCTGCGCGTGAGAACCTTGGCGTGTTCATCGCCGCCGCCAAGCGCCGCGGCGAGGCGATGGATCATACGCTGTTCTTCGGGCCGCCGGGGCTCGGCAAGACCACGCTGGCGCAGATCGTCGCGCGCGAGCTGGGGGCGGGCTTCCGCTCCACCAGCGGGCCGGTGATCGCCAAGGCGGGCGATCTGGCCGCGCTGCTGACCAATCTCGAACCGCACGACGTGCTGTTCATCGACGAGATTCACCGCCTCAATCCGGTGGTCGAGGAAGTGCTCTACCCCGCGATGGAGGACCGCGCGCTCGACCTGATGATCGGCGAGGGGCCTTCGGCGCGCAGCGTGCGGATCGACCTGCCGCCGTTCACGCTGATCGGCGCGACCACGCGGCAGGGTCTGTTGACCACGCCGTTGCGCGATCGCTTCGGCATTCCGGTGCGGCTCAACTTCTACACGCATGAAGAGCTGGAGCGGGTGGTGACGCGCGGCGCGAACAAACTCGGCCTTGCAATCGAACCTGATGGCGCGCGCGAGATCGCCCGCCGGTCGCGCGGGACGCCGCGTGTTGCCGGGCGCCTGCTGCGCCGGGTGCGCGACTTTGCCAGTGTCGACAATGCGCCAAGCATTACCGCGCAGGTGGCCGACAGCGCGCTGACCAAGCTGGAGGTCGATTCGCTCGGCCTCGATGCGATGGATCGCCGCTACCTGACCATGATCGCGGAGACCTATGGTGGCGGCCCGGTGGGGATCGAGACGCTGGCGGCGGGGCTCGCCGAGCCGCGCGACACGCTGGAGGATGTGGTCGAGCCGTTCCTGATCCAGCTAGGGCTCGTGGCACGCACCGCGCGCGGGCGCTGCCTCAATGCGGGCGGCTGGCAGCATCTGGGGCTGGTCGCGCCAGCTCCCAAAGCGGTCGGAGGCGATTCGCGCGACCTGTTCGGCGACAAATCCTAACACGTGGGTAACCCCTTGGCCGCTGGCGGTGCCAAGGTGGGACACCCGACCCCATTGGTTAGCGCAAGATTGCCAAATCTTCGCAAGGCAATGCTTTTTCATGGTTAATCGCATTGCGGAAGAGGGGCGGGACATGACCTAAGGCAGATAGGCGCAATTTACCTGACCCATCGGAACCGCCGGTGGAAACGGTTTCTAAAGCGCTTGAATGTAAAGAGCCTGGCCTATGTCGATGAAAATCGCTCTCGCAAAACTCTCCGCGACCGCCGCGGGCACTGCCGTCCTCGCCGGCGGCGCGCTTCACGTGGCCGAAGAGCAGGTCGGCGCGACCGACTACAAGTCGGTCAAGGAATCGCCCGCTCCTGCACCCGCCATGCGCTACATCAAGGAGGACCGCGTCGTCGAACGCACGGTGCCGCGCACCACGCTGCGCACGCGCCGCGTGGTCAAGCGGACGGTCGAATGCGTCCCGGCAAGCCTCGCCGGGCAGGGCGGCTACGGAACCGGCGTCGGCGCGGGTGAAGAGATCATCTACGATGCCCGCACCCGCACCGCGCGGATTGCCCGCGACGATGCGGATCTGGTGGCTGCGGCGGAAGCCTGCGCCCAGTTCGGCGATGGTGCCTCGCGCACGGTGGTGGCGGTTGCCCCCACGACGACGCGATCCGGCGGTTACGGCTATGGCGGCGGGTTTTCCGGCGGCGGTGGCGGCCAGGGTGGCGGCACCACGGTGATCGGCGGCAGCGGCGGCGGCGGTTTCGGCGGCGGCTTCTTCGGCGGCTTCTTCGGCGGCGGTGGCAGCAGCGGGACGGTTGCGATCAGCACGACTACCACCAGCGGCGTCGGATCGACCGGAGACGTTGGCAGTTCGGGCGGGATCAACATCGATATCGATGTCGGTGCGTCGACTTCGACCTCGACTTCGGGTGGCTCGACCTCGTCCTCAACCTCGGGCGGTTCGACCTCATCTTCGACCGGCGGTGTCACTTCGACCAGCAGCAGTTCTTCGACCACCGGCGGTGTGTCGACCTCCACCGGCGGGGTCAGCACCTCCACCGGCGGGGTTAGCACCTCGACCGGGGGCGTGAGCACTTCAACTGGCGGCGTCAGCACCTCGAGCGGCGTGAGCACGTCGACCGGCGGTGTGAGCACGTCGTCTTCGACATCCTCTTCCACCTCGGGCAATCCGTCGAGCTCGACCAGCTCCAGCTCGTCGGGCAATGTGTCGAGCTCGTCCTCCGGCGACGTTTCGAGTTCGTCCTCCGGCGATGTCTCCAGCTCGTCGTCCGGTGACGTTTCGAGTTCATCTTCGGGCGACGTCAGCAGCAGTTCGTCGACCTCCGGCGATGTGTCTTCCAGCTCGTCCACATCGGGCGATGTCTCGTCGAGCTCTTCGACGTCCGGCGACGTCAGCTCCAGCTCTTCGACCTCGGGCGACGTGTCCAGCAGCTCGTCCACTTCGGGCGACGTCAGCACCAGCTCGGGCAATAACAGCTCCAGCAAGGGCAGTTCGAGCCATGGGAGCTCTCGCTGGGGTGGCTCGGGCCACGGCAGCAGCGGTTGGTCCAGCACGGGCGGCTCCAGCCACGGCGGCAGCAGCGGTACGCCGGTTCCGGCCCCGCCGGTCGGCCTGCTGTTCGGTGCTGCGGCGCTGGCGATCATCACCCGCCGCAAGTGGATTGTGAAGAATTAGACCTGATCGGCCGCGTGCGCCGATCGTCAACCTGACAGGTCAGCGCAGCCTTGCGCTGTAGATTGGGCGGGGGCTGCTTGCCAGGAGCGGCCTTCGCCCTTTCATTTGCCCGCTACCCGCCAAGACAAAAAAAGGCCCGACCGCAATGGTCGGGCCTTTCGTTTTCCGGTCGGTGAAACCGCTTACTGGCTGGCCAGCTTGCGGATCACGTACTGCAGGATGCCGCCGTTGCGGTAGTAGTCCAGCTCGTTTTCCGTATCGATGCGGCACTTGGCGGTGAAGCTGAAGGTGCTGCCGTCTTCGCGGGTCACATCCACGGTCACGTCCTGCGCGGGATTCAGGTCCGCAAGGCCGCGGATGGTGAAGCTGTCGGTGGCCGTCAGGCCCAGCGTTTCACGCGTGTCGCCATCCTTGAACTGCAGCGGGAGCACGCCCATCCCGACGAGGTTGGAGCGGTGAATACGCTCGTAGCTCTCGACGATCACCGCGCGAACGCCCAGCAGGATGGTGCCCTTCGCGGCCCAGTCGCGGCTGGAGCCGGTGCCGTATTCCTTGCCTGCGATCACAACCAGCGGCGTGCCGTCTTCCTTGTGACGCATCGCGGCGTCGTAGATCGGCATCTGTTCGCCCTTGTAGGTGGTGAAGCCACCTTCGACGCCGGGCACCATTTCGTTCTTGATGCGGATATTGGCGAAGGTGCCGCGCATCATCACGTCGTGGTTGCCCCGGCGCGAACCGTAGGAGTTGAAGTCCGCCTTCGCGACCTGGTGGCTCTTGAGGTATTCGCCGGCAGAGCTGTCTTCCTTGATCGAGCCTGCGGGGCTGATGTGGTCGGTGGTGACCGAGTCGGCCAGGATCGCCAGCGGCTTCGCATCGGCGATATCGGCTACGGGCTCGGGGTCCATCTTCATGCCGTCGAAGAAGGGCGGGCTGGCGATGTAGGTGCTGCCCGGGTTCCACCGATAGGTATCGGACGCTTCGACCGTGATCGCGCGCCAGTGTTCGTCGCCTTCATAGACGTTGGCGTAGCGATCGACGAACATGTCGCGGCCGACATTGGCTGCGCGCAGGTCCGCGATTTCCTGATTGGTGGGCCAGACGTCCGCCAGCATCACCGGCTTGCCATGGTGGTCTTCGCCAAGCGGCGTGTCGATGATGTCTTCGGTCACCGTGCCCTTGATCGCGTAGGCGACCACCAGCGGCGGCGAGGCGAGGAAGTTGGCGCGCACATCGGGGCTGACGCGGCCTTCGAAGTTGCGGTTACCCGACAGGACGGAGGCGGCAACAATGTCGTTCGAATTGATCGCCTTGCTGATCGCAGGGGCCAGCGGGCCGGAGTTGCCGATGCAGGTGGTGCAGCCGTAGCCGACCAGATCGAAGCCCATCGCATTAAGATCGTCCTGCAGGCCCGATTTCACGAGGTAGTCGGTGACCACCTGCGATCCGGGCGCAAGGCTGGTCTTGACCCACGGCTTGGGCTTCAGGCCCTTCTCGCGCGCCTTCTTGGCGACCAGGCCGGCGGCGATCAGCACATCCGGGTTGGAGGTGTTGGTGCAGCTGGTGATCGCCGCGATCACCACATCGCCGTCGCCCACGTCGTGATGCGTGTTTTCGACGTCAACGCGGTGCGGCTTGTCCTTGCCGTACACTTCCTTGAGGTCGCGGTTGAACAGCTCGTCCACTTCGGGAAGCGCAACCTTGTCCTGCGGGCGCTTGGGCCCGGCAAGGCTGGGCACGACCTTCGACAGGTCGAGTTCGAGCGTGCTGGAGAAAACCGGCTCCACATCGGGGTGGACCCACAGGCCCTGTTCCTTGGCGTAGGCTTCTGCGAGCGCGACTTCATGCTCGTCCCGGCCGGTGAGGCGCAGGTATTCGAGCGTCTTGTCGTCGATGCCGAAGAAGCCGCAGGTCGCGCCGTATTCGGGCGACATGTTGGACAGCGTCGCTCGGTCCGCCAGCGTGAGCGATTCGAGGCCCGGGCCGTAATATTCGACGAACTTGCCGACCACGCCGTGCGCGCGCAGCATCTGCGTTGCAGTGAGCACGAGGTCGGTCGCGGTGACGCCTTCGGCGAGCTTGCCGGTGAACTTGAAGCCGACGACTTCGGGGATCAGCATGGAGATCGGCTGGCCGAGCATCGCTGCTTCGGCTTCGATCCCGCCAACGCCCCAGCCGAGCACGCCGAGGCCGTTGACCATCGTGGTGTGGCTATCGGTGCCGACGCAGGTATCGGGATAGGCGACCATCTGGCCGTCGGGGTCTTCGCTCGACCAGGTGCAGCGCGCGATATATTCGAGGTTAACCTGATGGCAAATGCCGGTGCCCGGGGGCACGGCGGAGAAGTTCTCGAAGCTCTTGGAGCCCCACTTGAGGAAGTCGTAACGCTCCGCATTGCGGGCGTATTCAAGCTCCATGTTCGCTTCCATTGCCTTCGGGTGGCCGAACTCGTCGACCATCACCGAGTGGTCGATGACCAGGTTCACGGGGACTTGCGGGTTGATCTTCTGCGTGTCGCCGCCCAGCGCCTTGATCGCGTCGCGCATCGCGGCAAGGTCGACCACGCAGGGCACGCCGGTGAAGTCCTGCAGCAGCACGCGCGCGGGGCGATACTGGATTTCGCCGCCGGTTTCGGGGGTCTGCACCCGGCTGGCGATTTCCCTCGCATTCTCGACCGAGACCGTGTGGCCGCCATCCTCGAACCGGAGCATATTCTCCAGCAGCACCTTCAGGCTGAAGGGCAGACGCGACACGTCGCCGATCTGCTCGGCCGCCTTGGCGAGCGAATAATACGCGTAATCCTTGCCATCGACGGTGAGGGTGCTGCGGGTACCGAGGGTGTCCTTGCCGACCTGGGTCATAGCGGGGGCGGTCCTTTCTCTGTTGCTGCTGATGGAGGCCTGTCACCGAACCTCTGTTAAGAGGCCAACGGGCGGACCGCCTATAAGTGCCGCGCGCTTGGCCTCTGGCGGCGCGAAAATCAAGCTTCCCGCCAACGAATCGCGCTGCAATTCAGGATGCCGATGTCTCCGCACCCCCGGCGGCACGGGCCGGGGCATGTCCCTTCGTGGCGGCGATCCACGTACCAAGCAGGATCAGCGCCACGCCGACGAGCGTTCCCAGCCGCACGCTTTCGCCGAAGAACAGGAAGCCGAACAGCGCGGCCCAGGCGAATCCGGAATATTCCACCGGGAGCAGCGCCTGCGCCTGAGCGCGGGCATAGGCCCAGGCGATCGTCATCGCACCACCCACGGTCAGCACGGCGGCGATCAGCAGGTTTGGCTGGATATCGGGCGGCGGGGCGACGAAAAACCATGGCGCTGCAACGCCCAGCACCAGCGTGGAAACCCCGCCGTGGAACGCGGCGACTTCGGCCGGCCCGGCGCGCTGGGACTGTTGCCGGATGATGATGAAGTTGAGCGCGTAGAGGATCGTCGAAATCAGGATCGCCCCCATGCCGAGCAGTGCGTCGTCCGTCATCCGGTCCTGCCCGAAGCGCGCGCCCACGATGACCAGCGCACCGGAAAAGCTGATCAGCGACGCAACGACCGCGCGGCGGGTGATCGTCTCTCCCAGCAGGATTGCCGCGAGATAGAGCGCGATCAGCGGTGCGATGAACGAGAACGCAATGGTTTCCGCGATGGGCAGCTTGGTGAGCGCGTAGAAGAACGTGAGGCCCATGAAGGCCGAACACACACCGCGCAGCAGATGCAGTCGCAAGGTCGCGCGGTCGGGCCAGGTCTTGCGCCGTACCAACCATATCGGCGCCGCGATCACGGTGGCGATGGCGGCGCGCAGCAAGGCGGCGGAAAAGGCCCCGATTGCGAGTGCCGCACCTTTCATGAAAGCATCCATCAGCGACAGCATCGCAACGCCCGCAAGCGCGACGAGGAAGGGTGCCAGGACGGCTGAGAGGAACGGTCCGCGCTGCATGGACCCCAGCCGTTAGCCCATCTGGCCGGCAAGCGTCACTCTTCTGCCGCAGAGGCCGGGAAATTCAGCCTGTATAAAGCCTTGAGACTTGATGATTGCTCCAGATTTGGCGAGGATTGCGCCCGCCTCAACGGGTCGCGGATTGCGCGACGTGTTCGATAACAGGGTCCTGTGACTGACATGAAAAAACTTGCACTTTCGCTCTTCCTGATGGCCGGTACCGGCCTTGCCCTGCCGGCCGCACTGGCCGCGCAGGACGCACCGGCCAATCTGCTGCCGGATTCGCAGCAGGACGATCCGGATGCCGACGATGCGGTGACCTCCGGCCCGGCAACCGCGGTCGAGATGACCAGCGAGCCGATGGTGCAGGAAATCGATCCGGTGGTGCAGCAATGGTCGCTCGACCAGGCGCGGGCGCTCGCCGGCGTGATCGAGAATATCGGCTCGCACGGCCTGATCCCTGCCGATTACGACCTCGCCGGGTTGCGGGCGCAGATCGCCGCCGGCCCGGGCGCGATGCTGGATCAGGAGGCGAGCCGCCGGTTCGTCTGGCTGATCGAGGATATGCGCGATGGCCGCACCCCGATGGATGCGCGCAAGCAGTGGTTCGTGATGGATCCGGATGCGGATCGCTATCGCAGCGGCACGGTGCTGAAGCAGGCGCTGTCGACGGGTGACCTGATGGGCGCGCTGGAAAGCGTGGCGCCGCTCCACCCCGACTACGAAGCCCTGCGGGCAGAGCTGGCGACCGCGCAGCCTGGCTCCAAACGGTACAAGCTGGTTCAGGCCAATATGGACCGCTGGCGGTGGTTGCCGCGCGATCTCGGCCATCAGTACCTAATCACCAATGTTCCCGAATATCAGCTCCGCCTGACGGTGAACGACAAGATCATGCGCACCTATCGCACGATCGTGGGCAAGCCGGGCCGCACCGCGACCCCGCAGCTGGCTGAAAGTGTGGAGGGCGTGATCCTCAACCCGAACTGGACCGTGCCGCAATCCATCGTGAAGGGCGAAGGGCTGGGCGAACGTGTGCTCGCCAATCCGTCTTGGGCGCGCTCCAGGGGCTACACCGCCACGCGCGGGGCCAATGGCTGGATTTCCGTGGTGCAAGGCCCCGGGCCGGGTAATTCGCTGGGCCGCATGAAGCTCGACATGCCGAATCGGCACGCGATCTTCTTCCACGACACGCCGTCGCGCGAATTGTTCAAGCAGGCGAACCGGGCGCTTAGCCATGGATGCGTCCGCACCGAGCGCGCGACCGAGCTCGCGCTGACACTGGCGATCCTGCAGGCCGGGCTGACCGCCGATGAAGGCGTGGAACTGCTGGCGAGCGGCGAATACACCCGCGTCGAATTCAACAGCAAGCTGCCCGCCTACATCACCTATTTCACGATGGCGACGAACATCGACGGCAAGATGGCGACCTTCAACGATATCTACGAGCGCGACGCGCCGGTGCTCGCTGCGTTCGAGGCACCGCGCAAGGCGAACCGCAGCCGGGTGACCGACGAGGAAATCATCGAAATCGTGAACGATCCGCGCGATCTTGCGTGATTGGATGATGGCGCGTGTGGAGCCATACCGGCACCGCACGCTCCGCCCCTAACCGACGAGAATGATCAGAACACGCCGGGGTTGGTCTGGCTGAAAGTGTCCGGCCGTGGCTGGCGCAGGATGTGATAGCCGTTTTCCGGTTCGCCCACGATCGCGGTGGGCGGATAGGCGCGAGTGCCATCTTCGTTAAGGCCCAGCGCCTCGGCATAAAGCAGGCGACCGCCCGAAAGGTTCAGCAGCGCGATCTTGAACTGCTCCTCGCCCAGCGCGAAGCAGCCGTTCGAACGGCCCAGCCGGCCCCAACGCTCGATATGCTCGGGTTCCGCATAGCTAGCCCGGTGCATCACAATATAGCGTTCCAGCGCGTGGTTGTTGGTCGGATCCAGTCCGCCTAGCCGCACCGATGTGCCGAACTTTCCGGTATACCATTCCCACGTGACGTAGGCGCCGCGGCTGGTCGCGTTGGAGCCTTCGACATTGGAAAACATGTTGAGCCAGCCGTCATGTTCCGGATCGGAGCCGGTGCCGTGGCTGACATGGAAGCTCTTCACTTCCTGCCGGTCGAGATTGACGAAGTGGAACCGCCGCTCTGCCGAGTGGAGGCCGAAATCGGCGATCCCCACGATATCCTTGCGCCAGATGACGTCGCCCGCCTTGTCCAGCTCGCGCTTGGCGATGGCGAACAGCTCGCGGTCGCGCGGCGATCCCGCCATTGGTTGCGCGAACACGCGCGCGGGCAGCGTGACCGATGCGCCCAGCGCTACCCCGGCACCGAGGCCGGTCTTGAGAAGGTGGCGACGTTTCATTGCTGCAAGGTGCTATAACCGAGCTTAATGAATGCTTGAAGCTGAATCCCGCGCGGATCTGCAGGAGGGTGCCACGATGCGACAGATCGCACCATCACCCGGTCAGGCGTTGGCGCCTGTCATGGCGGGATGTCGCGTATTCTCCTGCGCCATCGCAATCATGGAGCGGGCGTGCCTTTCGGCCACGATGCGCGGATCGTTGCCATAGCCGCCGCCCAGCGCACTGGCGATCGGAAGGCCGCGCGAGCGGGCCTCCCCCACCACCATCCGATCGCGGCGTTGCAGGCCTTCGTCGGTCAGCGCGAGTCGCCCCAGCCTGTCGTTCTCGTGCGGATCGACGCCTGCCTGGTAAAGGACGATATCGGGTGCGAATTCGTCCAGTACGCGCGGCAGGTGCGCCTGTAGCGCGGCGAGGTAGTCGTCGTCTTCGGTGCCGTCGGGCAGGCCGATATCCAGCGTGGAGCGGGCCTTTCGCACCGGGAAGTTCTTTTCCGCATGGATCGAGAGCGTGAAGATGTCCTCCCTCCCCGCGGTGAGCGCGGCGGTGCCATCGCCCTGATGCACATCGAGATCCACGATCAGGACGCGCGCAGCCTTGCCTTGCGCGATCAGGCGATTGGCGCAGACCGCAAGATCGTTGAACACGCAGAAACCCGCACCGGTATCGTACAGTGCATGATGGCTGCCCGCCGCGCTGTTGGCGGCGTAGCCATGCTGTAACGCTAGCTGCGCGGCGAGCCAGGTGCCGCCATTGGTGTGGGACACGCGCTGCGCGATATGCGGCGTGACCGGAAAGCCGATCCGGCGTTCCTTCTCGCGCGGGACCTGCGCGGCGAAGACCTGCTCGACATAATCGGGACAGTGCACCGCCTCCAGCCATTCGTGCGGCATGGGATCGGGCGCGTGTTCGGTCATAGCGATGCCGCTTTCGCGCAGCGCGACCATCACCAGCATATATTTTTCGAACCGGAAGGTACCGCGCGTCGGCGCCGGCGCCATGTAATCGACATGGTGCACGACGTGTAGCATCACGCCCAGCCCATGTGGTCGATCACGATTTTGCACCCCAGCGCAATCAGGATGACGCCCCCGGCGCGTTCGGCCCACGCGCCGAAGCGGTCGCCCGCGATCCGGCCCAGCGCCACGCCGAATGCGCTCAGCAGCAGGGTTACGACACCGATCGACAGCGCAGCCCAGAGTGGATCGACAGCGAGCGTGGGCAGTGTAACTCCGGCTGCGAGTGCGTCGATGCTGGTCGCCACCCCGGCGACCATCAGTGCTCGCCCCGTAAGAGCGCGCGCGGCCTCTTCCTCACCAACATCGCCGCGGAGCATCCTTGCGCCCAGAAAGGTCAGCAGGCCGAAGGCGATCCAGTGGTCGATGGCGGCGACATAGGCCATCGCGAGCGCGCCGATGCCCCAGCCGATCAGCGGCATGACACCCTGGAATATCCCGAAGGTCAGCGCGATGGCCGCTCCGCCTGCGATAGCAGGGCGGAAGCGCGCGCCCTGGGTGAGAGCCACCGCAAAGGCATCCATGGCGAGCGCAAGGGCGAGGAAAAGGACTTCGAGCAAGGTTTTGTCGGGGTTACTCTGTGCCTTCGACGGCAGGCGGATCGAAGGTGTAGCTTTCGAGGAAGGCGTAGATCGACTCTTCGCTGCGGCTGGCGGCATTGCGCCAGCGCTTCGCGCTTTCGGGCGTGTTCACCAGCGTGCCATCGGCGTCGATCACCAGCAGATTGGGCGTGCCTGCGATATCGCTCACGCCATAGCGAGCTGCAAGATCGAGATTGCGCCCCGCACCGGTCTGCGGACTACCGACATCGACGAAAACGACCTCGAAATGGTCGCGCAGCAATGGTTCGAAATCGGGGCTGGTCAGCCATCCGGCGAGTGCGCGGCTGTCGTGACACCAGTTTGCCCCGAACACGGCAAGCACCTTTTGCCCCGGTGCGAGCAGGGCGATCGCGTGCTCCAGTTCTTGCGCATAGGCGGCCTCGCTTATGCTGTCGTCATAAGGTGCCGCTTCGGGTTGCTCTGCCACCGTTTCGGCGAGCGCATGGCCAGGCAAAGGGGCGATCGCGATCAGCAGTGCGAGTGCGGCTGACCGGCTCACTCGGCCGCTTCAACCGCCGGCGCAGCGTGCGGATCGAATGCGGATTCCTCGCCCGCCTCGATCTTCGCCGCCTTTTCCTCCACCAGTCGCACGATGTGGTCTAGCATGCTCTCGTCTTCCACATGGTGGTCGGTCACGCCGCTCAGGTACACCATGTGCTTGCCCTTGCCGCCGCCGGTGATGCCGATATCGGTCTCGCGTGCTTCGCCAGGGCCGTTGACCACGCAGCCAAGCACCGAGAGGCTCATCGGGGTCTTGATGTGCTCGAGCCGCTTCTCAAGCGCCTCGACCGTGCGGATCACATCGAAGCCCTGGCGCGAACAGCTGGGGCAGGAGACCACGCGCACGCCGCGCGTGCGCAGGCCCAGCGCCTTCAGGATTTCGAACCCGACCTTCACTTCCTGCTCCGGTTCGGCCGAAAGGCTGACGCGAATGGTGTCGCCGATCCCCGCCCACAGCAGCGATCCGATGCCGATGGACGATTTCACCGTGCCGCCAACCATGCCGCCCGCCTCGGTAATGCCAAGGTGCAGCGGGCAGTCGACCGCTTCGGCAAGGCCGTGATAGGCGGCCACGGCGAGGAACACGTCGGAGGCCTTCACCGCCACCTTGTATTCGTGGAAGTCGTGATCCTGCAGCAGTTTGATATGGTCGAGCGCGCTTTCGATCAGCGCCTCGGGGCAGGGCTCGCCGTATTTCTCCAGCAGATCCTTTTCCAGGCTGCCCGCGTTCACGCCGATGCGGATCGCGCAGCCGTTCGCCTTCGCCGCGCGCACGACCTCGGCGACGCGCTGCGAAGAGCCGATATTGCCCGGATTGATCCGCAGGCAGGCCGCGCCCTTGTCTGCCGCTTCCAGCGCGCGCTTGTAGTGGAAATGGATGTCCGCAACGATCGGCACATTGGCCGCGCGGGTGATCTTGTCGAAGTGACGGGTGGCCTCTTCGGTGGGGCACGAGACCCGGATGATGTCCGCGCCCGCATCCTCGCACCGGCGAATCTGGTCGAGCGTGGCGGCCACATCCTCGGTCGGGGTGTTGGTCATGGTCTGGACCGAGATCGGCGCATCGCCGCCGACGGGCACATTGCCGACCATGATCTGGCGTGATTGGCGGCGCTCGATACTGCGCCAGGGTCTGATGGAAGACATGGCCCCCTTTATAGGGCGCTTTGGTTGCGAACTAAAGGCATTGCTGGGTAGTAGCGTTAGGATGTGCCGGCGCAGCCGTCCCGTTAGGAGGCGGTCCGATCTGCCCGATACCGCAGGTCGGACAATCGTCTATCGGATGGGAATCGCGCAATGCTCCCCATCGGGGTAGCGGCGCCGGAGTATCGCCCCATGATCGTCCTCGCTCTTGTGAAGCGTGTGCCATCCCTTTTGAAGGATCTGCTGCTCGCGCCCGCTTTTCGCAACGCGGCGCTGCTGATCCTGCCCTATGCCTGCCTGCTCGTCGGGATGGACATTGCAACCCGCTATGGCGAATTGACCGACGCGCTTCTGCCGCGTCCGTTCCTGCTGTCGCAGGACCAGAGCCTGGGCGAATATCTCGAGTACTCGCTGATGAGCGCGATGGCGATCATGCTGCTGCTGATGTGGCTGCGCGAGCGTGCCTCCATCTATCTCGTCAATGCGTTGCTGTTCATTGTCCTGACGTTCGACAATGCGCTGGAAGTGCACGAGAAGTTCGGGTTCTGGATCGCGCCTGTCCTGCCCCAAGACATGCCCATTGCGGCGCATCATCTCGGCGAGCCGGTCATGTTCGCCCTGATCGGAATCGTCTGGGCGGCGGGCCTCGCGCTATCGCTTCGTGCCTCGCGGATCGACCCGGTGCTCAACTCGCTGGTGCTCGTCGGCTGCATCGCAGCGACCGCGTTTTTCGGTATCTTCGTCGACGCGGTCGTGAGCTATGGGCCGCATTCCGACGTTATGATCGAGACCGAAGCCTTCATCGAGGATGGCGGCGAATTCGCCATGATCATCCTCGCCTTCATGCTGACCGTCTCGATGTTCGATATTGCCCGGCGCGGCTGGAACGGGACGCTGCGCGAAGCGCCCATGGGACGCGTCGCGCTCGCCTGAGGCTGTGCAGGTGACAGGCGATGGGGCTGCTGGCATCGTCCGCGCAATGAACGCTGCTTCCGAATCGACCGACGCCATCGACGACACCCCCCTCCTTTTCGCCCGGGTGCTGGACGGGCAGGGTGGCGGACGCACCATCGACTGGGCCGAAATCCAGCAATGGCGGCCGGGGCCAGGCGCCCAGGTGCTGTGGATGCACCTGTGCCGAAACCGGCCCGGCGTCTACGAATGGTTGCAGGACCATGTCGGCATTCCGGAACCGACCGCTGAACTGTTGACCAGCGACCAGACCCGCCCCCGTGCCTTTCGCGAAGGAAACGCGCTGGTCGCCACGCTCAGGGGCATCAACTTCAATCCCGGTGCCGAGCCGGAAGACATGGTTTCGATGCAGGTGTGGAGCGACGGGGTGAGGGTCATCACGCTGCGCCGCTATCCCCTGCAAACCCCACGCCAGATCCTGGCGCAGATCGATTGCGGAACGGGGCCGGGCGATGCGGGCGCCGTCGTGACCGCGCTGACCGAAGCGATGGTGACGCGGATGAGCCAGTCGATCGTCGACATGAACGAACATATCGACCTGCTGGAAGATATGGACATGGAAGACGATCCGGAAGCCATGCTCACCAAGATCGCCACGATCCGCCGCAATTGCCTGGGCCTGAAACGACACATGGGCCCGCAGCATGTCGCGCTGGAGGCGATCAGCCGCGATGCACCGCCCTGGTTCGAGGACCACGACCGGCGCGAGATCGCCGAAACGATCGACCGCCTGCGCCGCTATCTGGACGATATCGACGTGTCGAAGGAAAGCGCGGTGGTGCTGATGGACGAACTGCGCACGCGCGCGCTCTCCAGCAATGAGAGGGCGACCTACATGCTCACCATCGTAGCGGGCATCTTCCTGCCGCTGGGCTTCCTCACCGGGCTGCTTGGGATCAATGTCGGCGGGATGCCGGGCGTGAACGATGGCGACGCGTTCTGGTGGGTCACCGCTGTCTGCATCGCGATCATCGCGTTGCTGCTGATCATCTTCAAACGGCTGAAATGGCTGTGACCGGACGGCGCTGGGCTCAGGAACTGCGATATTTCTGGTTCGAGGATATGTCGCCCCGTGATGTGTGGAACCCGACGGAGGCGCTCGACGCCGAACTGCGGCGGCGGTTCGGGCGCGAATGGTCTGCCTTGCGCCTGCGCCCGGCGCACGAATTTACCGGCTCCGCGAAAGAGGCGCTGGCCGCGGTGCTGCTGTTCGACCAGATTCCGCGCAACATATTTCGCGGCAGCGCGTGCTCTTTCGCGACCGATCCGCTGGCGCGGACCATTACGCGGCGGGCAATCGCCAGCGGGCTCGACCGCCTGCTTAGCCGCAGGGAACGGCAGTTTCTCTACATGCCGCTGATGCATAGCGAGGCGATCGCCGACCAGCGGCTGTCGCTGCGGCTGTTCACCGGGTTGGGGCGGCCATTCGGAATGCCTTTCGCGCGTAGCCATTACCGGGCAGTGGCTCGCTTCGGGCGTTTTCCCCATCGTAACGCGCTGCTCGGCCGACGATCCACCGCGGCGGAGGAAAAGGCCGTCGCCAATGGCATGAAATGGTAGCCTAGAGCCGCATCTCGTACAGAAATTCCTCGTCGCGCTGCTGGCCGACCCAGAAGTCGATATCCGCGATCTTTCCGAAGCCGTAACGCTGGTAGAACCGCTGCGCGCCGTAGTTTTCGCTCCAGACCGACAGCTGGATCGCATCGTGCCCGCGCGCGACCGATTCCGCGATTGCCCACTCCATCAGCGCCGCGCCGATGCCTTTGCCCGTCACGTCAGGCTGCGTGTAGAGTTGGCCGAGCGCGATCGGGTTGGCCGCGTCGGAGTGCTCGGCATAGCCGCTGGGCGCGCTCATCTTGACAAAGCCCAGCAGCCTCGCGCCATCGTCGGCGAGCCGGTGAATGTATCGATCGTCGGCGATTTCCTCCGCCACTTCCACTTCGGCATAGGCCCGGTCGAGAAAGGCACGCAGGTCTTCGGGTCGATAGAGATGTGCGAAGGCTGCGCAGAAGCTTTCCCGCCCTAGCGTGGCGAGTGCGGCTGTGTCTGCGAGGGTGGCGGGGCGCAGGATCATGGTGCAGCCGCCTATCGCCGGGCTGCGCGGTGGGCAATCGCCTTCACGCGGGGCGCGTCGCCCGCCGCAGCACATCGCCGAACCCGTAGGCGATGCAGTCGTGATCCCGGTAATAGCCGCGCTCTTTGAGCAGCGCGTGCAGCTTCGCCAGGCGATAGGGTGGCATCCCTGCGAAGATGTGATGTTCCAGATGGTAGTTCACATTGCACGGGGACAGCAGCAGCGCCTCCCACCAGCGCGGGATCGTGGTGCCGGTGTTGATCCGCGCGTCCATGGCGTCGCGATCCTTCGCCACGCCGTGTTCGGAGATTTGTCGCAGCCGCATGGTCAGCGGGTAGACGAAGATCCGGGCCGCCCACCACATGAGGTAGGCCCACGGCGCGCCCGCGATCAACAGGCCTGCGAACAGAGCCGCGTGGAACAGCACCGAAGGGCCGGTCTGGGACCATTTGAAACCCTTGATCTCGCCCATCAGATCGCGAAACCCGGTCTGCCCGGTGATGTCGCGGATCAGTTTGCGCTTCAGCGACGCGCGTGTGACCGGGTAGGATTTGACCATCCATTTGTCCGGATCGTCGGGCGTGCCCGCGAACTTGTGATGGTCGAGGTGATAGCGGCGATAGAGATCGAGCGGGACATGCGCGATTGCGCCGCTCACCCATTTGCCGACGAAGACATTGAGCTTCGGCGTGCGGAAAAACGCGCCATGCGCGCAATCATGCGTGATGATCCCGAAGGCCTGGATACGCCCGCCCAGCACGATGATCGCGGCAAGGATCGTGAGTGGGTTGGGCCAGACGATCGCAAGGGCGAATGCTGCGAGCCCCAGCGCCGCTTGAAATGCGACGGTCATCGTAGCGCGCAGATCCGACTTCGCGCTGAGCGCGGCGATCTCTTCGCGGGTGATGTAATCGTTGATGGCGGGGGCGTGTCGCATTGGTCTCTCCGGCGGCGATCATACCGGAGGCCTGAGCGGCGTGCAATCAGCGCGGCGGGCCGCCTTCTCTCGCCGAGTACTTGTCTGCCTTGCGCTGGCCGAAGCGCAGATCGCCTTCCAGCTTGGCACGCAGCGCGGTGTAGAAGGATTCGAGGAATTCGCGCTCATCGCCCGATCCCGCCTGCCAGCCGATCTTGCGCACGATCGCCTGATGGACCGCCTCCAGAGTCTTGTCGTCGCCATCTCGCAGCACGCGTTCGAGCGATTGCAGCTCGTACTCGCCATAAACCTCCAGCTCCTCCGGCCCGAAGCGATAGGTGCGTGCGCTTGTTTCCGTGTGCGGCTGGGCGAGCGACAGGGCCTCGGCCAGCTTGCGGCGCGGTGCCTCGATCACCCACGTGCCCGCCACCACATCGCCTGCGCGCAGACCGTCGCGGTTGAAGAACGGAAACAGCATGAAGGTGGCGAACCACAGCGATCCGGCGATCCATGCCGGGCCCGCGCCTGCATCGCTGGCGCCGCTGAAGAAGCTGAGCGGCATGAAGATCTCGATCTGGCGCAGCAGGTTGCGCGCGATGATCGCCTCGGCGGTCAGCCGTTCGCCCGCTTCGCCCTGCGGCCGTGCGGCGACTCGTATACCGACCATACGCTTGCCCGGGGTGGCGCCGCGCGGACCCATTTCGAAGAATACGAAATAGCCATTCAGCATCAGGAATATGCCGACGAAGAACAGCACGACGAGAAATTCGCCGCCGCTATTGTCGATGGAGTCCAGCGTTTCCAGGTTGATGCCGATCAGCAGCAGCGCGATCGAGAACGCGATCAGCGACAGGACGATGATGGTGTAATCGAGGATCAGCGCCATCAGGCGAGAGCCGCGGGTTGCAACCGTCACGCCCAGCGGCACGCCTTCGGGCGTCACGATCTGGCGGCGGCGTTTGCTGTCGAGGCTGCGGGCGGCATCGCTCATGCGGTGTCCCCCCGATCCAGCGAACCCTTGCGCCCGACCAGCACGAACAGCGAAAGCCACACCAGCAGCATGAACGCGCCGATGACGATGCGCGCCTCGAACCCGGCGAGCTGGCGTGGGAACGCCTCCAGCACGGCAGCGAAGACCAGCATGAACACGCAGCCCAGCATGACCAGCGCGGCCCGCTGCCCGGCCTCGGCGGTCGCCGACAGGATGCTCGCCTCGCCGGGGAAGGCCATGTTGCGCCCCACATGGACCCCGGCGGCACCCGCCAGCAGGATGGCGGCGAATTCGGTCGTGCCATGCACGCTGAGCCAGGCGAGGAATTCCGGCAGCAGGCCGACCGACGCGAACAGCCACGCCATCGCGCCCAGCATCGCCATGTTATAGATCAGCAGCATCAGCGTCGGCACGCCGAAGGCGAAGCCCAGCGCAAAGGCGAGGATGCACACGGTCGCGTTGTTGTAGAACAGATACGCGGCGAAGGCGGACAACCCGCCCGCGTCGCTGCCCGTGGCAAGGGTTTCGGCAAGTTCGGCGCGGCTCGCCCCGGGCACCCGCCCGCCCGCCATCGCGCCGGGCACCAGAGTGAAATACCAGTCCGCATTGCGCGCCACCAGCAGCCAGCCAGCGGCAACTCCGGCGGCCATGGCGGTAAAGGCGAGCACGATGTCGAGCCAGATCGCCCGTACCGCCCGGCTCCAGTCGCCGCCCAGAAAGCGCGCCAGCCAGCGGAACAGGCCGACGCGCGGGCCATACACCTGATACCAGGCGCGGGTGACCAGATCTTCGAGGAACCGCAGCGTTGCTGCATCGAGAGAAGTCTCTCGCGCCACGGCAAGGCTGGAGGCGGCCTGGCGATAGAGCACGGGCAGGTCGACGATGTCCTCGTCCGACAGCCGCCGAATGCTCCCCCGCTCCAGCCGCCGGACGATCTGCTCCAGTCGTCGCCAGTCGCCCTCTCGCTCCAGCCGGAAGCGGTCGGATCGCAGCGCCGCGGCCTCGATATCGGGCTGTTCGGGCAGCGGCTTGGCAGCGAACGGATTGCGGAGTGCGGGCGGCCTCATCCGGCGATCGCCTCCTGCGCGCGCAAGGCGAGGTAACGGTCGATCACCGCGAAGCCGACCCGGTCGTGCGGAGCCTCGATCACATCCACCCCCATGCGCTGCAGCCGGGCGAGCACCAGCTGACGTTGCCGGGCCAGCGAATCCGCCGTCACCGCGCGGGCGATCGCGTCGATCGAGTCGGGTTCGGCATCGGTGAAGGCGGCCAGCTCGCGATCCTCCAGCGTCACGAAGATCACCGCATGACGCCGGGCGAGCCGCCCAAGGCTCTCGATCATCAGTTCGGCTGCGGTGGTGTCGCTGAAATCGGAAAACAGCACCACCAGCGAACGGCGTTTGAGCCGGGCGGAAAGCGTCGCCAGCGCCAGCGTATAGTTCGCTTCTTCGCCCACGTGGTAATCCAGTCCGGCGGCAGCCTGCTGGAGCCGGGCGAAGGATCGGGTTTCGCCGACGAACGGGCTGGCGAGCAGCGGGCGGCGGGCAAAGCCGAAGAGCATGGAACGGTCGCCGCCCTTCAACGCGACATAGGCTGCAGTCAGCCCCGCGCTCACCGCGCGGTCGAGCCGGGGCAGCCCGTCGATCGGTTCGCACATCGCCTGTCCGCAATCGAAGGCGAACACGATCTGGTTGTTACGCTCCGCCTCGTTCTCGCGCGCATAGAGCGCGGCGTGGCGCGCGCTCGCCTTCCAGTCGATCCGCCGCCGGTCCATTCCCGGCTGGTATTCGGTCAGCGCCTCGAACTGGGTGCCTTCGCCGCGCCGCCTGCGGCTGATCAGGCCAAGCGCGGCATCGCGCAGCAGCGCCTGCAGGGGCCGCGAACGGATCGGCGAAAGATCGGGCCAGACGCGGATATCGCGCTCCAGCACAATGCGCTTCTGCCGGCTGCCCAAGCCCCACGGGCCGTCCCAGGCGAACCACAAAGCATCGAGATCGGCAGTGCCGCGGCGGCTGGGATGCAGATCGGTGGTGGCCGACCACACGCCTTGACCGGGCGTACAGTCCAGCACCACCCGCCCGCCACGCGCCAAGCGCGGATCGAGCGAGAGCGCCGCGCGCACCGCACCCGCAGTGCCGGAAAGATCCGCCGCCACGTGCAAGGGGCAGGGCTGACCGATCTCGACGTCGGCATCGAGGCTCAGCTGCCAGTCGACCAGCTGGCCCGCGCGTGCGGCATCGACCAGCACCAGCAGCAGCAGAATTGCGGCTGCAACCGGCACCACCAGCCATGCATCCGGCGCAAGCAGCGCCACCACCAGCGCAAGCGGCGCGGCGAGGGCGACGATCCGCGCGGTGCGAATGGTGGGAAGCAGCGCGGCCATTGGTTCAGCGCGGCGCCTCGGTGCTTTCGATCAGTTCGCCTACGATCGATTCCAAATCGCGCCCTTCGATCTCGGCCGCGGCGGACAGGATCAGGCGGTGGCGCAGCACGCCGGTCGCCAGCGCCTTGATATCATCGGGCACGACATAGTCGCGTCCGTCCAGCGCGGCGCACACGCGCGCGGCATTGCCCAGCAGCACGGCCGCACGCGGGCTCGCCCCGCTGGCAAGATCGGCATGGCTGCGCGTCGCGCGGACCAGCCGAACGACGTAGTCGACATTCTCCGGAGCCAGCGTCACCACCTTCACCGAGGCGATGCTTTCCTGCAGCGCATCGCGCCCGGTAACCGCTTCGATCCCGAAATTCTCAGGCCGGGGCGGGCCTTGCTCCGTCCCGAAGCGGGCGACGATGTTCGCCTCTTCCCGCTCGCTCGGATAGGCGGCGAGCAGCTTGAACAGGAAGCGGTCGAGCTGCGCTTCGGGCAGCGGATAGACGCCCTGGCTCTCGATCGGGTTCTGCGTCGCCACCACCATGAAGCGATCGGGCAGGCGGTGCGTCTCGCCGTCCAGCGTGACCCTGCGTTCCTGCATCGCTTCGAGCAGTGCGGCCTGCGTTTTGGGCGGGGTGCGGTTGATCTCGTCCGCCAGCAGCAGCTCGGTAAAAATCGCACCGCGCGTCAGCGTGAACTGGCTGGTCTGGAAGTTGAACAGGTTGGAGCCCAGGATGTCGCCCGGCAGCAGGTCCGGTGTGAACTGGATGCGCCCGAAATCGAGGCCCGTCGCGCGGGCGAAACACTGCGCGAGGAAGGTCTTGGCGGTGCCCGGCGGGCCTTCCAGCAGCACGTGGCCCTGCGCGATCAGCGCGATCAGCAGGTGGTCGATCACGGCCTCCTGACCGATGATCGCCTTGCCCACCTCCGCCTTCACATCCGCGGCGAGGGTCCGAAGGGTGTCGAGTTCCTGAGTCATAACGTCCTTTCGAGATCGCGCAGCGAACGGGCGGCGCGCAACAGCTCGTTCCGCGTCCTTGCTGCGCGCAGGGTCTGCAAGCGTCTGGCGAGGCTGGGGGCATCGCGCGTGGCGAGCGCCGCCTCGATGTCGTCGCCGTCGGTTTCCCTCAGGCCGAGCCGCCGGGCAATGCGGGCCTTCGCCATCGCTTCGAGCGGGGCATGCAGCAATCGCAGCCGCCTGCTGCGCGCGATCACCTGCGCACCATTGGCGATCAGTCGGCTCTTGCCCGGCGCGATCGCCGGAGTCGGTCGCAGGGCCGGGCCGAAGCGGGAGAAGGCGCGCCACAGCGCGATGGCCAGCGCCAGCAGCAAGGTGAGCGTGGCGGCAAGGAATGGCGGTTCGAACGCCAGCGTCAGCAGGTTGCGGCTGGCGCCCAGCCCGTTCAGCGTCAGGTCGAAGCGGATCGGCCCTTCGGTGCCTTGCCGCGCAATGTCCACCAGATCGAGTGCGAGGGCCGCACGCGTCTGGTCGGCCAGGCCCCAGTTGTTGAGCAGGTCGGGTTCTGCCACCAGCATCACGCCGTACACGGGCTGCCCATCGCGACGTTCGGGATCGAGATAGAGATCGCCGTCGAGATAGCTGCCATCGTCGGCCAGATAGCCCGCCAGGATCCGATCTTTGCTGGCCAGCACCAGCGGACTGAAAGGCGGCTCGTCTGCGTCCGCGTCGGGGCGGAGGGACGATAAAGCTGAGTCGCTGGGCAGTGTGCCCGCAGCGCCCAGCCCGCGCCAGTTCGCCTGCTTGCCGTCCAGATCCTGGCTCGCAATGCGCACCTCGCGCTCGCCAAGCTTCATGGTCCACCCGTCTTCCGTGCCCAGCAGACGGACCCACCCTGCGCGCTGCCCCTGCTCGTCCGCCCCGATCGCGAACCATTTCGGCGCGACGATCATCGTCGGGCCGACCGTGCGGCGCCGCGCGATCAGGTCGGCCAGTTCATCGGGATCGAGCCCGGCGGGCGGGGTCAGGATCAGCAGTCCGGGGTCGTCCAGTGCGGCCTGGCTGCGCGACCGGATCACCGGCGATCCATCCGCCTCCAGCAGGCGGACAAGCCCGGCAAAGCCGTTCAGCCCGGTCCCCGCCGCATGGGCGCGGCCATTGTTCGACTGCCCGGCCATGCCGCCTTGGCCGACGAGGTACAGGAAGCCGACGAAGGCGAGGATGGCGAACACGACGAGCGCGAAGGTGCCGCGCTTGCCGAAGGCGCCCGGATTGCCATCCCGTGCCATCCTAGCTGCGCTCCAGCGCGAAATCGGCATAGGCGGCGCGCGCATCGCGCCAGTCTTTCTCGGTTAGGTCTTCCAGCGCGAACAGCGCGCGCTCCACGCTGCGCGCAATGGCGGTAAAGGCACGTCGCGCGGTTTCTGGCAGTGTGTCGAGCCGCCCCAACTCGCGTGCGGTGCTGGACGGATGCACCAAATCCGGGCGTCGGTTGGCGATCTGGGCGATGCTGCGCGCGAGCAGCAGGTGAACCGCCTCGCCATAGTGGCCTTGCGCGGCGAGCGCATCGGCATCGCCGAGCAATGCCTGCGCTTCGGCACGGTCGGGCAGCACATCGCCTTCTGCATCCACGGCTTTCTTTCGCGGCAACACCGCCAATCCCAAGATCCGCGCGATCAGCAGCGCCAGCAGGATAACCCCGATCGCCACCAGCACCCATTGCAGCACCGGCCAGGCGCCGGCGACCGCCCGGAATAACGGGCCGAATACCGAAACGAGGAATTCACCGAGGTCGCGCAGCCATTCCGGGCTTTGCGGCGGTTCGGGCGGGGGAATGGGCTGGAACTGGAGATCGGAATCGTCGCGTACTGCACGCCACGCGTCTGCCGCCGCTCCCTCCGTGCTTGCCCCTGTGGTCACGACGAAAACGCTTGGCATGCGCTCCGTTTGCCCGCAAGCGGGTTCGACCCCTGCGTTCGATTTCCCGAAGGCGGCGTGGCACTTGCGCATATCCGGCGCGGTGGCTAGATCGCGCGCGCATCCCTTTATTAGCAGACTTGGCCAGGCACATTTCGATGAAAGACGATCGCAACACCGCATTCGGGTGGATTTTGTTCTCCGGCGTTATCGCGCTTGGCGCGTCGAGCATCAGCTCGATGTACTTTCAGGCGGATGACCCAGAGATGCCCGAAAAGCCCGGCTATTTCATCGAGGCTGCCGAAGAGGAAGGCGCCGAGGAAAGCGGCCCGTCGCTGGCCAACCTGCTCGCTGCGGGCACTGCTTCGGCTGGCGAGGGGATCTTTGCCAAGTGCCAGGCGTGCCACACCATCAACCAGGGCGGCGCGAACGGCATCGGCCCGAATCTGTGGGGCGTAATGGGCGAACCAATCGGTGAAGGGCGCGGCGGTTACGCGTTCTCCAGCGCATTGTCCGGCCATGGCGGCAACTGGACGTTCGAGAACATGGACGCCTGGCTCGCCAGCCCCAAGGCGTTTGCCAGCGGCACCAAGATGAGCTTCGCCGGGCTTTCCAAGCCGGAAGATCGCGCCAATGTGATCCTGTACCTGCTCGAAAATGGTGGCGGCCCGCCGCTGCCCGAGCCTGAGGCGGAAGAACCCGCCGAATCGGCCGAAGCCGGCGTGGACGGCGCGGGCGAAGGCCCCGGCCCCGTCGAGGGTGCCGAAGCGGGCGAGGCCGAATCGGCGGGCGCGATGTCCGACGATCAGCCGGTTGCCTCGGCCAACGCTGGCGGCGAAAACTGATTTGCGCCTGGCGGCTGACGCTCAGCCGCCCTTGAATCCCTGCGCAACGACATACCACTCGGACGAGCCCTTGCGGCTTGCAGGTGGCTTGGCGTGCTTGACCGTCTTGAAATTGCGCTTGAGCAGGGCGAGCAGCTGCGCATCGGTGCCGCCGGCCAGCACCTTGGCCAGAAACTGGCCACCGGGCGCGAGCGTCTGGATCGCAAAATCGGCGGCGGTTTCCACCAGTCCCATCGTGCGCAGGTGATCGGTCTGCTTGTGGCCCACCGTGTTGGCCGCCATATCCGACATCACAAGATCGGGCGCACCGCCCAGATGCCCCATGATCGTCTCGGGCGCTTCGTCGGCCATGAAATCCATTTCGAGAATGGTAACGCCTTCGATCGGTTCGGTCGGTAGCAGGTCGATTCCCACGATCGTCGCCTGCGGGCGCTTTTTCTGCGCAATCTGCGACCAGCCACCCGGCGCGATGCCCAGATCGACGATTCGTTCGGCCCCGCGCAGAATGTCGAACTTCTCGTCCAGCTCGATCAGCTTGAACGCCGCCCGGCTGCGATAGCCCGCCGCCTTGGCTTCGCGCACATAAGGATCATTGAGCTGGCGTTCGAGCCAACGGGTGGAGGATGCGGTGCGGCCCCTTGCGGTGCGCACGCGCTTGTCGGGGTTGCCCCGTGTGCGGCTCATGTTCGGATATCCATCTCAGCCCTTGTCTGCCGGGCGTGGGGGTTGCGCCGTTGCGAAATCGGCAGCCATCAGACTGCGCAGGATTCCTTCGCGGATGCCCCGATCCGCCACGCCGAGGCGATCCGCGGGCCACAGGTCGAGGATCGATTCGAGGATCGCGCAGCCTGCCACCACCAGCTCCGCCCGATCCGGCCCGATGCACGGAACCTCGCCCCGCTCCGCCTCGCTCAGCCGCGAAAGGCGTTCGGAAATCGATCGCATCGACGCCGACGGCACGATCAGCCCATCGACCGCGCGCCGATCATATTGCGGCAGTTGCAAATGCAGGCTGGCCAGCGTGGTTACCGTGCCGCTGGTGCCCAGCAGGCGAACGTCCGCCTCTTTCGAAGCCTGTGCGATCCGCTGCGCGAACGGGGCGAAGCTTTCGTCCACCGTGCGCCGCATTGCTGCATACTGGGCGAGCCGCCCGGCCTGGTCATGCGCGGGCGTGGCCTCGCGCATCACGGTGTCGGTGAGCGAGACCACGCCCCACGGTACGCTCTGCCAATCGAGAATCCGCGGGATCGCGCCATCGCCGGGGCCGACGAGGATCAGCTCCGTCGAGCCGCCGCCAATGTCGAAGATCAGCGCCGGACTGTCGCCCTGTTCAAGGAGGACGTGGCATCCCAGCACGGCCAGCCGCGCTTCCTCCTGCGCGGAGATGATGTCGAGCGCGATGCCCGTCTCCTCTCGCACGCGGTCGATGAAATCGGCGCCATTGCTGGCCCGGCGGCACGCCTCCGTGGCGACCGAGCGGGCGAGGAATACGTTGCGCCGACGCAGCTTGTCGGCACAGACGTGCAGCGCGCCTAACGCACGGTCCATAGCCTCGTCCGAAAGCCGGCCCGACAGCGCAAGCCCTTCGCCCAGCCGCACGACCCGGCTGAAGGCATCGATTACGGTAAAATCCTGGCCCGAGGGCCGGGCGATCAGAAGGCGGCAATTGTTGGTGCCGAGGTCCAGCGCGGCATAGGCCTGTCGCCCCTGGCGGTTGAACTTGGGCGGAGTCTGCGGTCGCCGCTTGGCGTCGCCATTGCGCCGCCTGCCATCAGCCGGGCGGGGGCGCTTCTTCGATCCCGTGGGCTTAGGAGAGTGGTGGTAGCGTCGTTCCGCCACCTCGCCGGACTTATTGCTCTCCGTGTCGCAAGCCCTCTTGCCATCGTCCGGCGGCGCGAAGTCCGCCATAATCGTTCATTCCATTCCGCCCGGGGCGCATTTGCCACGGGGACCTGCCGACCATGCTACCCGGACTGGGGCACTCCGGCAAGGTCGGCCTGGAACGCCAGTCGCCAGTGGTGCTTGACGCTGGCGCTCGACCTTTCTAGATGCGCCGCTCCGCAGGCGAGCAAGACTCGGTCGAGAGACTGCGCCGCACAGCTGCTGCCCCGTCGTCTAATGGTAAGACTACGGACTCTGACTCCGTCAATTGAGGTTCGAATCCTCACGGGGCATCCAGCTTTTTTCCTCGCCCGGTCAGCCCTTCGACACTTCGTACAATTTGCCCGACCGGTTGCCCGTGCGGCAGAAGGCCAGGATCGGCGTCGGCATTTCGTCCACTGCACGCGCGAAATCGCCACTGCGCGCGGCCAGATCCCCCGGCCCCGCAATCGGGATATGCCGGGCCTCCAGTCCTGCATCCTTCGCAGCAGCCTCGATCTCGGACCAGCTCGGCTGGCCCGGTTCTTCACCATCGGGGCGATTGCTGATGATCGATCGGAACCCCTGGCTTTTCAGCTCCTGCATCGCATCCGGCGCGATCTGTCCTGCGATCGATACGTTTTCGTCGATTTGCGTAATGTCCATGTGTTTGGCTCCTCCTGCCATGGGCCCCGGTGTCGGACCCCTACGGTTACCGGACGCTTTGTGAGGGCCGGACGGCGGAATGTGAAGGGGCGTGCTTGCCGATGCCCGCATAGCCGCCTATCGGCGCTGGAATGACGAAAAAGAGCGGTGTGCGCGATCTGTACGATCGGCGCTTTTACGGAGCGGATGAAGAAGCGAATTTCGCGGAGGACGCGAATTCGAACGATACCCCGCAAACACGCCATCCGGCGTACAAGCTTGCCTTCCGCGACGAGGATTTCCTGCTGCTGCCAGAGCTTCGGCCCGTGCGTTTCCAGCTCGAACTGCTCAAGCCCGAAATGCTGCTGGACCAGGCGGGCGTCGGCAGCACGCTGGTGATGTATGGCTCGGCGCGCATACCGTCGCCCGAACAGGTCGATGCGCTGCGCGAATCCGCCAAGGGCAAGAGCGAGGCCGAACAGAAGACGGTCGAGCGTCTGATCGAAAAGGCGAAATATTATCAGGAAGCCTACAATCTCGCCCGGATGGTGACCGAGAAGGCGATCATCGAGGATGGTGAGCGGCAGTTCGTCATTACCACCGGTGGCGGCCCTTCGATCATGGAAGCGGGCAATCGCGGGGCGAGCGATGCCGGTGGAGAGAGCATCGGCCTGAACATCGTGCTGCCGCATGAGCAGGCGCCCAACACCTTCGTCACGCCCTATCTCAGCTTCCAGTTCCACTATTTCGCGCTGCGCAAGATGCATTTCCTGCTGCGTGCGAAGGCAGTGGCGGTGTTCCCCGGCGGGTTCGGCACATTCGACGAATTCTTCGAACTGCTGACGCTGATCCAGACGGGCAAGATGAAGCCCATGCCGATCCTGCTGTTCGGCAAGGATTTCTGGAACCGGGTGATCGATTTCGATGCACTGGCCGAAGAAGGCACGGTGTCGCCGCGCGACATCGACCTGATTACCTGGTGCGAAACCGCCGACGAGGCGTGGGCGGCGATCGAAGAATTCTACGCGCTGAAGGGCTAGCTTTCCAGCTTGCGCACGGCCTGATGGCCCATCGGGCCGTGGCCGTCGCCGAAGCCGGGCGCATTTTCGATCGCGGCGCGGGTGAAGTGCCGCGCCAGCCGGATCGCGTGATGCAGCGGCTGGCCGTGGCCGATCAGCGTGGCGATCGCAGCAGACAATGTGCATCCCGTACCATGCGTGTGCCGCGAATCGATTTTCGCATCGTCGAACTGCATCAGGAAGCCTTCGGGCGAACACAGGATGTCGATTACCCGCGCGTCGTCCGTATGCCCGCCCTTGGCGAGCACGTGGCAGTCATGCGCCTCGGCCAGCGCAATCGACGCCTCCACGATCTGGCGGGTATCGGTCAGCTTGGCCGCCCCGGCTAGAATTTCGAGCTCAGGCAGGTTGGGCGTCAGCAGCGTCGCCAGTGGGAACAGCTCGTCGCGCATGATCTCGACCGCATCTTCCTGCAGCAGTCTTGCGCCCGACGTCGCGACCATGACCGGATCGAGCACCAGCGGTACGCCCTGTGCCTCGGGCAAAGTGGCGAGCCCCCTGGCCACCTCGCCGATGATCCCGGCATCGTGCAACATTCCGATCTTGATCGCGTCCGCGCCGAAATCGGTGAGGCAGGAATCCACCTGCTCCATCACGAAATCGCCGGTCAGCGGAGTAATGCCCTGCACCCCGCGCGAATTTTGCGCGGTGATCGCGGTGATCGCGGTCATCGCATAGCCGCCCAGCATCGTGATCGTCTTGATATCCGCCTGGATGCCCGCACCGCCGCCCGAATCGGATCCGGCGATGGACAGGATGCGCGGTGGCTTGCGCTCGCTCATCCTTCGTGCCGCCGCTTGATATCGGCCGGATACCTGCCGAGCACCTCGGGTGGCCGCGTGGGCCGGTCCATCAGTTCGCCACGGCAATTGGGGCACCGGTCATCCAGCGCCTCCGCGCAGGACGCGCAAAACGTGCATTCGAGACTGCAAATGAATGCGCCTGCGGCCGTTGCGGGCAGATCGGTTCCGCAGCGTTCGCAATCGGGCCGCATATCCAGCATCAGGCGGCCTTGCTCACTTCGTCGCAGATCATGTCGACCAGCCGCTCTACCTCACCCGCGTCGTCGCCTTCGGCCATCACGCGGATCAGCGGTTCTGTGCCCGAAGGGCGGATCACCAGCCGCCCCTTGCCCGCCAGCGATGCTTCCGCCTCGGCAACGGCCTGTTTGACCGATGGGGTATCGAGCGGGCTGCCCCCTTCATAGCGCACATTCTTGAGCAGTTGCGGCACCGGTTCGAACATGCGCAGCTCCTCGCTTGCCGGTCGGCTGGAATGGACCAGGCTGGCGAGCACGCGCAGCGCCGCGACGGTGCCGTCGCCCGTCGTCGCATGGTCGAGCAGGATCATGTGGCCCGACTGTTCGCCGCCCACATTGAACCCGCCGCTACGCATGCGCGAAAGTACGTGCCTGTCGCCAACCTTGGTCCGCTCCAGGCTCAGCCCCTGCGTTTCGAGATAGCGTTCCAGCCCGAGGTTGCTCATCACCGTGGCGACCACGCCGCCCCCGCGAAGCAGCTGCTTGTGCGCCATCCGCGTGGCGATGGAGGCCATGATCTGGTCGCCGTCGATCGCCTCGCCCTTTTCGTCGATCACGATTAGCCGGTCTGCATCGCCATCGAGCGCAATGCCGATATCCGCGCCGGTTTCCACCACCTTGGCTCTCACCGCATCGAGCGAGGTCGAGCCGACCCCGTCATTGATGTTGGTGCCATTGGGTTCGACGCCGATGGTGATCACCTCTGCCCCCAGTTCCCAGATCGCGCTGGGGGCGACCTGATAGGCCGCGCCATTCGCGCAATCGACCACGACCTTGAGATCGTCGAACCGGGTCTTGTCGCTGATCGATTGTTTTACCGCGTGGATATAACGCCCGCGCGCATCCTCAATCCGGCGCGCCCGCCCGATCTCGCTGGCGGGCACCAGTTCGGGATCGCATTCGATCAGAGCCTCGATCGCCTGTTCGTCTTCGTCGGACAGTTTGAACCCGTCCGGTCCGAACAGCTTTATGCCGTTATCGCGATAGGGATTGTGGCTGGCGGAGATCATCACCCCCAAATCCGCGCGCATTTCGCGCGTGAGCATCGCGATGGCAGGCGTCGGTAAGGGGCCGGTCTGGATCACGTTCACGCCCATGCTTGTGAAGCCTGCGACCAATGCGCTTTCCACCATGTAGCCCGACAGGCGCGTGTCTTTCCCGATCACCACCCGGTGGCGATGGTCGCCCCGGCGAAAATGCGCGCCAGCCGCCTGCGCCACGCGCATCGCCATCGCGGCGGTCATCGCGCCCTTGTTGGTTTCTCCGCGGATTCCGTCGGTGCCGAAATATTTGCGTGTCATAGGGGGTCTTCACACCTTCGCGCGTGGTCTCTACCGAAGCCGGGTTCGTTCGGCGCGCTTTTGGACGCCCACGCGGGCCGAGGGAAGGGGGCAAAGAGCTTTGTCGGCAATTGAAACAACACGCCCCACGCGACTGGTGACGCTACGGCTACCGGTCTGGTTGACGTTCGGCGGCCTCGTGGCGGGGCTGATCGCGGGTTCGCTGATCGCCGGGCGACCGGTGGCCGAGGCGGTGCTGCCCGTCAGCGAGCCGGTCGGTGCGCTATGGCTGCGCGCCTTGCAGATGACGATCATTCCGCTGGTTGCGGCCCTGCTGGTGCTGGGCATCACCCAGCTGGCCAGCGCGGCGCGTGCGGGCGCAACCGCCCGGCGGATGCTGCTGTTCGTCGCGGGTGCGCTGGTCTTCAGCGGGCTTGCAACGATCATCGCCATGCCGCTGCTGCTTGGCGCGGTGCCGCCGCCCGACGGCGCGCAGAGCCTGCTGGCCGCGAACGTCGAACCGCAGGAAGTGCCCGGCCTTGCCGATTTCGTGCTGTCACTGATCGCACCCAACATCGTTGCCGCCGCCGCCGAGACATCAATGCTGCCGCTGACGATCTTCTTCGCGCTGTTTGCAGTGGCGATCACCCGCCTGCCGGAAGACCAGTCCGCGAGCCTGCGCGGCTTCTTCGAAGCGGTGGCGAACGCCATGCTGCTGGTGATCGGCTGGGTGCTGTGGCTGGCCCCCATCGGCGTGTTCGCGCTGGCGCTGGGCGTGGCGGTGCGCGCGGGCGGCGATGCGGCTTTCCTGACGCTGATTCACTACATCCTGACCGTCGCTGCGATGGGCGGGATCGTGCTGGTAGCGGCTTTCGCGGTGGGTGCAGTAAGGCACGGGCCGCTGACCTTCGCGCGCGCGATGCTGCCCGCGCAGGCGGTGGCGATTTCCACGCAAAGCTCGCTCGCCAGCCTGCCCGCGATGCTCGCAACTGCACGGCGGCTGGGCATTGGCGAGAACGTTTCCGATTTCGTCCTGCCGCTGTCGGTCGCGATCTTTCGCGCGACCAGCCCGGCGATGAACCTCGCGGTCGCGATCTACGTGGCGCACCTGTTTGGCATCGAACTGACCTGGCCCGCGATGCTGGCGGGGCTGGCGGTCGCCTTCGTAATCTCGATCGGATCGGTCAGCCTGCCCGGCACGATCAGCTTCGTCGTCTCAATCGGCCCCATCGCGCTTGCGATGGGCGTTCCGGTGGAACCGCTAGCGTTGCTGGTCGCAGTGGAAATGCTGCCCGATATCATGCGAACGCTGGCCAATGTGACCGCCGATGTCGCGCTTGCCAGCGCGACCGACAGGAATTCTGACGGCGATCTTGCAACGGATAGCGGGTCCGCGCGTTTGGAGACTGAAGCCTGATCCACAACCCAATTAACGGGAGACACCAAAAATGGCATTCGAAGTAACCCCGCTGCCCTACCCCGACACCGTGCTGGCCCCGGCGGTCTCCGCCGAAACGCTCAGCTATCACCACGGCAAGCATCACAAGGCCTATGTCGACAAGACGAACGCGGCGATCGAAGGCACCGATCACGCGGACAAGTCGCTTGAGGAAATCATCGCCGCCGCGCGCGGCAGCGACCAGGGCCTGTTCAACAATTCCGCACAGAGCTGGAACCACGGGTTCTACTGGAATTCGATGGCGGGCGAAGAAACCTCCGCGTCGGACGAACTCAAGAGCATGATCGAAAGCGCATTCGGCTCGGTCGATGCGCTGAAGGAAAAGCTGCAGGAACGCGGCGCGGGCCACTTCGCCAGCGGCTGGGTATGGCTCGCCGAAAAGGGCGGCAAGCTCTCGATCGAGGAAACCCACGATGGCGATACGCTGGCCGACAAGGATGGCGTCAATCCGCTGCTCGTGATCGACCTGTGGGAACACGCCTACTATCTCGACCACCAGAACGCACGGCCGGCCTATCTGAAGGCGCTGACCACGGAAAAGCTGAACTGGGGCTTCGCGAGCGAGAATCTCGCGCGCGGCAAGACCTGGACCTACTCGTAACACGCCCAAGGGCTTTTGCGACACACGCAGTAAGGGGGTCGGGCCGCGAGGCTTGGCCCCTTTTTGCTATCCGTTTGCCGCTGGTTCTTGCTGCGATGGCGGCGACTGCGCCGGATCGTCGTCACTGGCTTCCAGCAGCGGCGTGGAGAACAGCGGTTCCCCAAAGATGAAGCCGAGCAGGTTGGGGCGACCGATATGGTCGAAAAACGCGGTCAGCATCAGCAGGATCGGCACCGAGAGAAGCGCGCCGATGGCACCCCAGATCCAGGTAAAATAGGAAAAGGCCAGCAGGATCATCACCGGGTTCATCGTGAATCGCCTGCCAAGGATGGCTGGCGTGATCGCATTCGCCTCGATCACGTGCAGCATGACATAGGCGACCGGCGGAATCAGGCCGAGGAACACCGTATCCGCCGTGCCGAGGCCGAACAGGGTGAACAGAGCGGTGAGCGCCAGCGGCCCGATATAGGGCACGAAGTTAAGCAGGGTGGCGAGGCCACCCCACATGATCGGTGCGGGCAGGCCGATCGCCCAAGCGCCCAGCGCGACGACGATGCCGACCCCGAGATTGATCCATGCCACGGTGAGGATATAGGCGGCGACGCGGTCCTGCACCTCGCGCAGCACGCGCGCCGCCTTTACCGATGTGCCGAAACTGGTCCGGCCGAACAGGATATTGCGTCGTACCCGTCCCCGCGCCTCGACCATGAAGAACGCCATCAGGAAGGTCAGCATCACTTCCAGCAGCAGCACCGGCGCACTGATGGCCACCTGCTGGAAAACCGATGGTCCCGCCACCACTACCTCGTTCGCACCCGAACCGCCGACCAGTTCCGCCAGCCGATCATTAGCGTTGGCGAGCCACGCCAGTTCGGCCTGCATTTCCTGATATCGTGCGCCGATCCTTTCGATCAGGTCGGGCAATTGGTCGAACAGGGTGAAGGCCGGTTGCAGGATCGCGCTGAAGGCCAGCACCACGATCGCCACGAAAATCAGCAGGGCGAGGACCGAGGCCAGCATGTTGGGCACGCCCCATGCAGAAAGGCGATCGGCCAGCGGAGCAAGCAGGACGCTAAGAATGATGGCTGCGGTGAGCGGCAGGAACACCACCGATCCGATGGAAAGCACGAAGGGCAGCGCGAGAAACAGGCCCACGCCCAGCAGCAGTACCAGGGTGCTGAGCAGCCGCAGTTCCTGCTCGGCCAGCAGCGTGCGTTTCTTGGAGCCCGCGGCCGACGACCGGGGCGCCTTTGCGGACTTGCCCCCCTCGCCGCTCATCGCTGGGCGGGCTCTGTCAAACGCAGGTCAGGAGCGCCCATTGGTCGGTTCGGCGAGGCCATTGCCCGCGGCGACATCGTCGAGTTCTTCCAGAATCGCGCGGTGGGCGGTGTCGTCGTCGATCGATCGTCTGGGGATGTCGCCATCGGCCAGCATCGCGTTGAGTGCTGCGCGCGCCCGGCCCACGCGGCTCTTGATCGTCCCCACGGCACAGCCGCAGATATTGGCTGCCTCTTCGTATGAGAAGCCGCCCGCACCCACCAGCAGCAACGCCTCACGCCGCTCCGGCGGCAGCGTAAGCAGCGCGCGGTGCATGTCGGAAAGGTGGATCGGTTCCTCCTGGCCGGCAGGCGCGGTCAGGATGCGTTCGGCGACATTTTCATCATATTCGCCGCGAAAGCGATTGCGGCGCATATCGGTGAGGTAGGCATTGCGCAGGATCACGAAGGTCCATGCCCGCATGCTGGTGCCAGGCTCGAACCGCTCCTGCGCGGCCCATGCCTTCATCAGCGTTTCCTGCACCAGGTCGTCGGCCATGTCGGGACGACCGCACAGCCCGCGCGCAAACGCGCGCAGGTGCGGGACGACCCCGGTCAATTCGCGCTTGAACTCGACCGGGTCGGCGGCGGGGGCCGGATGCGAACTCATTGCCCACCCTCTTTCGTGGGCGAACCCTTCTTGGGATCGTCGAGCTGAGCGAGCAGATCCTTGAAACTGTCGGGGATCGGTTCGTCCACGACCGATTCGTACATGTTGCGCAGGCTGTCTGCCCATTGGGGCTGATCTGCAGCCTCGCCACCGGGTTTTGCCTGCTTCTGCGGCGCTGTGCGCGCTTCAGGATTATCTTTGTTGTTCATGCCTGTCGGCTAACATGGGCCTTCGTTTGCCGAAACCCAAGCCTGCCCTTCCCATTATCGATCCGAGACTGTTGGAACGTTGCGGCCTGCGCGTGGTTCCCTTGCTGTATCCGATAGCCTAATGACCGCCGGGCGCGGACCATACCGAAGACCCGAAACGGAGCATACGTGGCGTCCGATAATTCTCTTCCTACCAGACGATTTCGGCGATGGTTGATCCATTATCCGCGAGCCGTGCCGGTGATCATCTTCCTGCTGATCACCGCAATCACCGCGCTGAGCGTGTTCGCGATCGAGCGGGGCGAAAAACGGCGTGAGCAGGCGGTGACCGCCGAAACTGCGCAGGTCATCGCCTCTTCGCTAGACCGGAGGGTCAATACCAGCGGTTCGTACCTGATCGCCGGGGCCTCGCTCATCAGCTCCCTCGACGCCATCCCTGCGGACCTGTTCCGCCGCTTCGCGACCGATCTGAGGCTGGATGCAGACTATCGCGGGTCGGCCGGGATCGGCTGGGCACCGATCGTATCGCGGGGCGAGATCGCTGCGTTCGAGCGCAGGATGTCGGCAGAGACCGGCACCGATTTCACCATCGCCCCGATGCCGGAAGCCGGCACCAACATCGCCGTGCCGGCCACCTTCTTCGAACCGATGGTCGACATGAATCGCGGCGCGCTGGGGTATAACATCTATTCCGACCCGGCGCGGCGCGAAGCGATGCAGGAAGCGATCCGCACCGGTCGCCCCACCGCCAGCGGCCATATCGATCTGGTTCAGAACCGGGCCGACAGCCGTCGCGGGTTCGTGATCTATATGCCGGTCTTCGAGCCCGGCACGCGCGGACAGATGATCCGCGGCTTCGTCTACAGCCCGTTCAACTCGCAGGACTTTCTCGATTCGGTACTGACGCGCGAAGTGGTCGGTCGGCGCGGGGTGCGCCTTTACGATGGCGCGCCGGTCGCGGCAAACCTCGTTGCCTCGCACCCGCCGGAAGTGAGCACCGGGAACGTCACCCGGATCGAGGTGCAGCTGGCGGATCGTCCGATGACGGTGGAGGTCGAATCCGCGCGCGGCGACGCCCTGTCGTTGCTGTCGATGATCACCCTGCTGTTTGGGATCGCGGTCGCCAGCCTGTCCATGCTGGTCGCCCGGCTGCTGACGCAGCAGGCGCACGAAGACCAGGCGGCGCTGGACTTTTATGCCGAACAGAATTCGATCCGCAATTCGCTGACCCGAGAGTTGAACCATCGGGTGAAGAACACGCTTGCCAACGTGCTGTCGATCGTCGCGCTGACCCGGCGGCGCGCCCATTCGCTGGAGGATTTTGCCAGCGGGCTCGACGGGCGTATCCGCGCGCTGTCGGCCACGCACGATCTGCTGACCCAGTCGGAGTGGGGCACCACGCCGCTGCTCGCTGTGCTGGAGGCAGAGCTTGCCCCCTACGCCAATGCGGCCGAGGCCAAGCTCGAACTGGATGGCCCACAGGTCGAGCTGGCACCAAACGATGCGCTCTCGTTCGGGCTGGCGATCCATGAGCTGGCGACCAATGCATCGAAATATGGCGCCCTGTCGGTAGAGGCAGGCGAGCTATCGGTGCGCTGGACCCGTCTCAAGGACGATCTGGTCGAAGTGATCTGGCAGGAAGCCGGTGGCCCCCCTGTCCCGGGAGAACGCAAGCGGGGTTTCGGCACCGAACTGATCGAGAAGATCGTGGCCCACGAGCTGAAGCACCCGGTCGATCTGGACTTTGCGCCGGGCGGTGTTCGCTGCGCGCTGCGCGTTCCTGTGCGCCGGCCGACCGAGTTCAGAATGCGCGCCCGCCAGCGCGCGCTGCGCGAGGATGCACCCGGTACCTGAAGGCGGCGGGTACTGTTGGACCGAAGGGCGCACGACCTTTTACCTACGTCCGACTAACCGCCTACGCGCGTCCGTTTGCGCCAGCCCTGCCAGCGCGCCAAGAAAAAGGGCGCCGCAGATGCGACGCCCCTTTGTTGTTTCGCTTTGAATGGACCGTCAGCTCAGGCGGAATCGCGATCCGCGGTGGAGTTGAAGAACAGCGCCTGGCTGATCGCCGCGCGAACGGTCGCTTCCTGAAACGGCTTGGTGACCAGATAGGTCGGCTCGGGCCGGTCGCCGGTCAGCAGTCGCTCGGGATAGGCCGTGATGAAAATCACCGGGACACTGCCGATGCTGAGGATATCGTCCACCGCATCGAGCCCCGAGGAGCCGTCGGCCAGCTGAATGTCGGCCAGCACCAGCCCCGGGGTCTTCTCGGCAACCACTTCCTGCGCCTGCGTGCGGGTGGCCGCGGTGCCGCAGATTTCGTGGCCGAGCCCGCGCACCAGATCTTCGAGCTGCATCGAAATCAGCGGCTCGTCTTCGATGATGAGCACGCTGGTCGAGGACTCGCGGTCGATCTCGGCGATCGCGTCCTGCACCATTCGCTCGACCTCTTCGGGCGACTTTTCCATGATTTCGGCCGATTGCTCGATCGTGAAATCTTCCAGCGTGGTCAGCAGCAAAGCCTGGCGGTTGAGCGGCGTGACCGTCTGCAGTCGGTCGGCTTCGACCTCGCGGGGCAGGTCGGCGGCATCGGCGCCGACATCGGACACCTCCATATAGGCGCTCGCCCAGACCTTGTTGAAGGCGCGATACAGCGGCACCCGGCCGCCTTCGAGCGAAGCCTTCAAATCATCGTCGGCCAATGCGGCCTCAAGCGTGGCGCGCACAAAGGCGTCGCCGGTTTGCTGCGACCCGGTCAGCGCGCGCGCGTAGCGACGCAGATAAGGCAGGTTCGCAGCGACATTTTCACCAATTGACATAAGACATCTTTCCCGTCTGAACCTACCCCGCAACGAGCAGCGCAAGGGGCGGTTCCAAGAGACCTGTAAGTTGGTGCGAGACGGCAGTCACGCGATGCGATCGGGTTCTGCGAAAAAAATTTTCACCACCGCCGGAACCCCGTCCGGGGCAGTGCATTTCCCCTATGTCACCGCCGAGACCCCCCTCCCGTCCAAGCGGCTGGTGATACGATCCCGAAGGCCTTCTTTCCGCTAACGCGCGGATAGAAGGCCTTTTTTTCGTTGCAAGGTGTGTGCAGCGCGAAGCGTCGGCGGCCCGTTAACCGGCCTGGCGAAGCGCCTAATCGCGGCGCAGGCGCGAGAATAGCGAGGGGCGCGGCTCGGGCCGGACCAGCTCTACCAATCGCGCAAAATCGTAAGGCTTTGCGAGCACGGGGCCGAGTTCCGCGATGTCCTGCGGTATCTCGTCCGGCGAGCCGGTGGCAAAGATCACCTTGGGGGCTTCGGCACCCAGCGCACGAACGAGCTCGGCGATCGCCCAGCCATCGCCCCGATCGGCAAGGTGCACATCCAGGATCACTGCCGCAAAGCGCCGGTCTCGCAAGGTTTGCAGGGCCTGATCCGTGGTCGAGGCGATGGCGACGTCGCGTGCGCCCGCATCCAGCAAGGCGTCTTCCACTGCCATCGCCAGCACGGCATCGTCTTCGACCACCAGCACGGGTCCGAATTTGCGAGTCTTCTCGGCAGCTCGGTCTTCAGCCGGCATTTGTGGTCGTCCTTCGCCTGCGCCTATCGATTGGCGCCTTGCCCGTACCGGGTGTGGTCAGGCAATCGAACGACGCAGGGTGCCGGGATGTTCCGGCCAGTGCACGCGAGTTACAGATCCTTGCTATAGATCACGTATTCGCGATTGATGTTGCTGTCGATCGTATTGGCGATCGCGACCATTCCCTGGTTGTCGTCGAGGATCCAGCCGATCTCGCCACGCTCGGAACGGAAGGTCTTCGACGCGTAGCCGCGAATATCGCTGATCATCATAAAGGCCAGCTGGCTTGCCAGGCGGGAATTGTGCAGCCGCTTGCGGACCCCCATCAGGGGCACCCGCATTCCCGCACCCATCGGCTTGCGCAACCAGCCGAGCGTCGAAAGCCAGCCGAACGGGAACAGCTTGCCGCCGGTGCGCGCAAACAGATCGTTCACGTCCGGCAGCGTCAGCATGAAGGCGACAGGTTCGCCATCGAGCTCCGCGATCCGGTTGAGTTCGGGGTGGATCAGCGGCCGCAGCTTCTTGCCGGTGTGCTGCACCTCCGCATCGGTCAGCGGCACGAAGCCCCAGTTTTCGGACCATGCGTCGTTGAGAATTTCGAGGATGATCTCGATTTCGCGCTCGTAGTGATCAAGTTCGACCTTGCGCATGCGGATGCGCGGATTGCGTTCGCCGGATTTGACGATCCGCTGGACCAGCGGCGGGAATTGCTGAGAAATATCGAGGTCGTAGGTATACAGCCGCTTGGCCGGCTCGTAGCCGTTGGCGGTGATAAACGCCTCGTACTGCGAGGGGTGGTGGCCCATCATGATCATCGGCGGGTGATCCTGCCCGCGCACCAGCAGGCCCGGTTCCTCCCAGATCGACATCGAGATCGGGCCAAGCACCTTGGTCATGCCTCTGGCGCGCAGCCATTCTTCCGCCGCCGCGAGTAGCGCATCGCCCACCTGCGCATCTTCGGCGTCGAAATAGCCGAACATGCCGGTGCCCGGCCCCATGCCCTGATCAGCCGGAACCGACAGGGCGAGACGGTCGATATGCGCACTGATGCGGCCCACCGGCTTGCCGCCGCGTTCGGCCATGAAAAGCTGAACATCGGCATGGGCGAAGAAGGGGTTCTTGTCGGGATGGACCAGTTCGAGCTGCTCTGAGCGCAGCTGCGGAACGGAATTCGGCACTTGCGCGGCGAAGCGGCGGCCCAGATCGACGAAGGCCGCACGGCCGCGCTTGCCGCTCACCGGGGCAATCACTATCTCGTCTGTGGGCGCCCGGACGCCATCGGCCCGGGTCGTTTGATCGTTCACTTGCGTGCCTCGTTTATGGAGTTACCAAGCGGCTCATGTGTCCTTCGCACCTGAAGGACGCAACCCCGTCGATCACTCTGTTCGAGATGATGCATTTGGCCCGCCTGCAGAATTGCTCTAGTACGGGATTCGGAAACAATCCACACATGACTATGCACAAGACAGTCGATCCAGCCCGGCATTCAGCGGGCCGCGCCACGCGCGTCCAGTTCATGGTCGAGGACGACAAGGCGATGCTGCGCGCCGCGCGCGATCTCACCAAGGATCTCGGCGAAGCTAAGCCGACGATCTATTGGCCGGACATGCTGCTGTCCGCTGCATTGGGCTATGCCGGAATTGCGACAGCGATCCTCTCGGGCAACCTCGCCATCCAGCTTCTGGCGGGCCTGGTCGGTGCGCTGGCGTTCTATCGCGCAGAGATGTTCATCCACGAGCTGACGCATATTCATCGCAGCGCACTGCGCGGTTTTCGCACCGGCTGGAACCTGCTGGTCGGCATTCCGCTGCTCACGCCCAGCTTCATGTACGAAGGCGTGCATACGATCCATCACAAGCGCACGCAGTATGGCACGGTGGAGGATCCGGAATACCTGCCGCTGGCGCTGATGAAGCCCTGGAGCCTGCCGCTGTTCGTCGCGGTCGCCCTGCTCGCGCCCATTGCCCTGCTGTTCCGTTTCGCCGTGCTGGTGCCGCTGGGCGTGGTCATTCCTGCGGTTCGCCGCTTCACGTGGCAGCGGCTTTCCTCGCTGTCGATCAATCCCGATTTCCGGCGCAAGGCCCCCGAAGGCGCGTTTGCAAAACGAGTACGGTGGCAGGAAGCCGGTGCCAGCCTGTGGGCGATCGTGCTGCTGGCCAGCCCGCTGGCATTTGGCTGGCGGCCGCTGCTGACCGCCCTTGCGGTCTTGTCGCTCACCGCACTGCTCAATCAGCTGCGGACGCTGGTGGCGCACCTGTGGGAGAACGAGGGCGAGGCGATGACGGTGACCGCGCAGTTCCTCGATTCGGTGAACGTGCCGCCACCGGGCATGGTCGCGGAGGTCTGGGCGCCAGTCGGTCTACGCTACCATGCGTTGCACCACCTGATGCCTTCCATGCCCTATCACGACCTGCCCGAGGCACATCGTCGCCTTGCGCGCGAACTGGGTACGGATTCGACATACGGCGGCGCGAACCATCCCGGTCTGCTGGTGCTGGTCGGGCGGATCGCGCGGAGCACCATGGTCAGTCGGCCCGGAGACGGGAAGACCGGCTGAGGGCGCTCTCGCTCAGGCGAAGTGCCGGATCATGGCGACGCGCGAACCGGGGGGCATCCCCTGCGCTTCTTCCTTCTCCAGCTCGCCCGCTAGCCGCGCGTGGTCTGCCGGGGCAATGTCCACAAAGCCGATACGGCGATAGAACGGCGCGTTCCAGGGCACGTCGGCAAAAGTGGTGAGGGTCAGCGCATCGAAGCCGCTATTGCCCGCATCGATCATGCAACCGCGCAACAGGGCTGCGCCGATGCCCTTGCCTTGCGCGTCCGGGTGCACATCAACTTCCCGGACATGCAGCTCGCGCCCGAATGGCTCGCTGACGAGGAACCCCACGACCCGATCGAGCTGGCAGGCGACGAGGCTGTGACCGCGCGCGATGTACCGGGCCAGCGTTTCGACCGGCAATGCCGGGTGCGATGGCAGGTCGTGCAGCCCGTCGATCCTTGCGAACATGGTGCCCGCCGCCCGTTCGATCGCGGGCAGGTGAGGGGCGTCGGCGGCACGGGCGAGGCGGATATGCCATTCGTGCGAATGGGCGGCGCTCATTCCTCGGTGCGTACGAGCACGGTCTCGCCGATGAGGAGGAACAGGAAGAAGGGCGCCCATGCCGCGAGGAAGGGCGGGTAAACGCCGAAGCTGCCGATCGAGAGCGCGGCATTGTCGATCACGAAATAGGCGAAGCCCAGCGCCATTCCGATCAGTGCGCGCATGAACAGCTGCCCGGACCGCGCGAGACCGAAGCCTGCAACCGCGCCAAGGATCGGCATCAGCACGGCCGACAGCGGGCCGGAGAGCTTGTGCCAGTAGTTGGCCTCCAGCTCGCCGGTATCGCGCCCGGCGGCGCGATAGGCGTCGATCGATTTGTCCAGTTCCCAGAACGGCTGCGCGGTCGGATCGACCGATGCCAGTTCGATGTCCTGCGGCGTGACGTTTGGCGCGACGATCACTTCGGTCGGTCGCGACACGCTGGCCGTGCCGACGGTGAAGACGCGCGGGCTCTGCATCGCCCAGCCATCGCGTCCACGCACCGCGACCGGCGCGTCGATCTGCTGGGTGATCTCCCCGCTGGGGGACCGCTGGTAGAATGTAACATCGCGCAGGCGCGGCGCGGGGCCACCGCCCTCGTAACTGCGCGCGGTCAGGATATCCGGCCCGTCGACGAGATACACCACGCCGTTGCCCTCGGGTGCCTGCGGCAGCGCCCCGAATTCGGAATCCTCCCACGCATTCAGCTCTGCTGCAGCGCGGGTGACCACCCTTTCATTGAATGCGAAGCTGGCAACCGACACGATCAGCGCGGTCATGATCAGCGGGGCGAGCACCTGATGCGCGGACAGCCCCGCCGCCTTCATCGCAATCACTTCGCTGTTCTGGTTCAGCGTCACCAGAGTGATGATCGTTGCCAGCAGCACCGAATAGGGCAGGAACCGCTGGATCAGCAACGGCACGCGCAAGCTGGCGTAATGCCATAGATCGGCCTCGCTGTTGCCGGGGACGGACAGAATCTCGCCGCTGGTCGACAGCAGGTCTAGCATCATCAGCACCAGCACCAGCATCACCAGCACCGCCAGGATGCGCAGGACGAACATCTTGGCGAGGTAAAGCGTCAGCGTGCGCGAGGGGAAGAAATCGAGTGTCATCTCAGGGCCGCGTCAGCTCGCCTGCTCTGCGGCGAAGGAATCGGCCCGGCGGCGCGGGCGCACGATCTTTCCAAGCCGCTTCACGATCTTGGCGAAGGCATTTTCCAGTGCACCGATCGGTTGCCCGCCCGGGACGTAAGCGATCTGCCAGAACCACCAGAGGATCAGCAGCACGAATGCGGCGAATGGCCCCCACAGGCCCAGAACCGGATCGATCCGGCCGAGCGAGGCGAGATCCTGCATGTACTGGTTCACCTTGTGGTAGGCGACCACCAGCACCACCGCGACGAACACGCCCAGCGCACTGGTCGATCGCTTGGGCGGAATGGCCAGTGCGACCGCCAGCAACGGCATGAACAGCATCATTGCCAATTCGACCATGCGATAGTTGAGGCTCGCTTGGCTGGCGTCACGCTGGGTTTCGCTGGAGCTGTCGCTCCATCCGATCCGCAGGAGTTCGGGCAGGATATATTCCGCTTCGCCCTCGCCGCGCTGGCGAAAGCTCTGGATCGCGGGCAGGTCGATCGGCAGGTCGTACAGACTGAAATTGAGGACGCGCGGGCTTTCGGCCTTCGGGTCCTGCACGATCGTCCCGTCCGACAGACGCAGGATGATCGTATCGGGATTGTCGCTGGTCGAAAGGAAGCGGCCCTCGCGCGCGCTGATCGACAGCGTCTGCCCATCCTCGGTGACGATGCGGGCGAAGATGCCCTGCAGTTTGCGCCCCGAATCCTCGCTTGCCTCGACCCTCAGCGCCATCCGGTCCGCCAAAGTGTTGAACTCGCCGACCTTGATCGAGGCACCCAGCGCGCCCGAACGCAGATCGAACTGCAGCTCTTCATAGTAATATTTCGAAATCGGCTGGATGTAGAACACCAGCGACGCGTTCACCGCCATGAGCACGATGGTGATCGCATAGGGCACGCGCAGCAGCCGGGTGTAGCTGAGGCCGACGGCGCGCATCACGTCGAGCTCGCTCGACAGCGACAGCTGGCGAAAGGCGAACAGGGTGCCCAGCAGCAGGCCCAGCGGGATGGCGAGGCTGGCGTAATCGGGCAGCAGAGTGCCCAGCATCTGGAACACGACGCCCATCGGGCCGCCTTCGGTGGTGACGAAGCGGAACAGGCGCAGCATCTGGTCGAGGATCAGCAGCGATGCGGCCAGCACGAACACGCCGATCAACGGCACGGCGACCAGCCTGAAGATATAACGGTCTAGACGCGTGCTGAAGGGCAACGGGGGTCTCGCAGCAAGATGGGCGACGTAAGGGGCAAGCTGCCCCTAGCGGCAAACCGTAGCCGCGTCATCCGTACGATTTCAGGCAGGCCCCGAACTCACGCCTTTTCGAGCGTGCACTGGAGCGGGTGCTGGTTCTGCCGGGCGAAATCCATCACCTGGTTCACCTTGGTTTCGGCGACTTCGTAGGGGAAGATGCCGCACACGCCGACGCCGCGCTGGTGAACGTGGAGCATCACCTGCGTCGCCTGGTCCATGTCCATCCGGAAGAACCGCTTGAGCACGATGACCACGAATTCCATCGGGGTGTAATCGTCATTCAGCATCAGAACCTTGTACTGGCTCGGCTTCTTCGGTTTGGCGCGGGTCTTGGTCGCGATCCCGATGTCGGGGTTTTCGGGGCGATCCTTACCGCCATCGTCATCGCCCATCGCTGGGCCAGGGGAATCCTCGGCGCGCAGCGCACGCGCCTGCTCGATCGGGCAGCAGCGCGTGTGCAGGGCAAGGGGGCTGGGTTCGTGCATAGCTGTGTAATATCGTATTGGCAGGCCGATCCGCAAGGGATCGGATCGGCCAGGTTTCGGGAAAATGTGGCTCCAGCGCAAGAACGACGGCGCCCTGAACAGGGAAGGGGCCGGGCATCCGATGACGCCCGACCCCTTCAGTGTCCTGCGGCGGGCCGGGTTGAAACCCGACCGGCCGGAGCTGTTTGCGCTTAGGCAGCCAGCTTGTTCATCTTGTCGACCGTTTCGCTCATGCGGCTGGTCAACGGCGCGAACGCGTCATTGGTCAGCTTGATCCACGCTTCGGTGTTCTTCGAGCTGGTGGCGACGACGTTGTCGAACGAACGGCGCATGATGTCGCCCTGCAGCTTCACGAGTTCGGTCGGCGACTTGGCGGCGGCCATCAGGCGCGCATCTTCGCTCATCTGGTCGGCTGCCTTGCGGCCTTCTTCCACGGCGGTGCGGGTCATGTCCTGCATACCGGTGAAGAGGATCTTGCCCGCTTCGGCCATGGCTTCGGCATTGGCGCGCTGGAAGGTGACCATTTCGCCGGTCATCTCGGTGCCCTTTTCGTACATGCCTGCCAGGCGATTCTGCATCTCGCTAGCCATTTCGCTGGCGAATTCGGTGGTCTTTGTTTCGGTCTTGGTGGCCATGATCGTATCCTTCTTCTTCGGGGGTGCGGCGCGCTTGGCAGCCGGTGTCTTGGTGGTAGATTTCTCGGTCGCGGTGGTTTTTTTGGCGACGGTCTTCTTGGAAGCTACCGCCTTTTTGGCGGGTACCTTTTTGGCGGTGGCCTTCTTGGCCGGAGCCTTCTTCCGCGCAATGGCGGGAGATTTCTTGGCAGCCGTCTTCTCGGCGACCTGCACCTTGGGCTGCGCGGCAGGCTTTTCAGCCTCTGCAACCGGTGCTGGCTCGGCCTCCGCCTTCACCGCCGTTGCGGCTGGCTTCTGCGGAGTATCAGCCTTTGCGGCGAGCGCATCTTCATACGCCTTCTGCGCCGCGGCGTCGTCCTGATCGGTAACCTTGTCTGCCATGCGAACCTCGTGGTCTTTGCTGCAATGCACAAATATGCATTGCAGTGCCGAAGTTCAAGCACTTTTTTGTGCAGCGCACAAAACACGCTATCGCATTGTCAAACCAGCGAACTCAACGCGTTTTGACGTATCTCCCCGGGGCGGGTTCGATCACTTTGTCGGTCTTCCCGCTACCCGGTTTGCGCTTGCCCGTGGCGGCGACTTCCTTGTCGTCCTGCTGGCGGATCCATTCGATCCAGTCGGGCCACCAGCTGCCGGGATGCTCGGTCGCGCCCTCGCGAAATTCTTCCAGCGAGGCAACGCCTTCGTCTTCGTTGATCCAGTACTGGTACTTGCCCGCAGCGGGCGGATTGACCACCCCGGCGATATGGCCCGAACCTGCCAGCACGAAGCGGATCGGCCCGTTGAAATGCTCGGTGAGCTTCCACACGCTGTTCACGGGCGCGATGTGATCGTCCTTCCCGGCCTGGATATAGGTCGGCACCTTGACCTTGGTGAGGTCGATCTTCTCGCCCAGAGCTTCCAGCCTGCCGGGCTTTACCAGCAGGTTGTCGCGGTAGAGATCCTGCAGGTAGTCGCGGTGCCACTTGGCGGGCAGATTGGTGACGTCGCCGTTCCAGTGCAGCAGGTCGAAGGCGGTGTAATCCTCGCCCAGCAGGTAATTGCGGACCACATAATTCCAGATCAGGTCGTTGCCGCGCAGCAGGTTGAAGGTCGCGGCCATATAGCGCCCGTCGATATAGCCATCGCGTTCGACCCCCTTGATCGCGGCCAGTTGCTGGTTGTCGATGAAGTGGAGCAATTCGCCCGCGTCGTCGAAATCGACCTGCGCGGTGAAGAATGTCGCGCTTTTCACCTTGTTCGCCTCGCCCTTCCTGGCGAGCACGGCGAGCGTTGCGGCAAGCGTGGTGCCTGCCACGCAATAGCCGATAGTGTGAACTGCGGGCTGGCGCAGGCGCGTTTTCACATGGTCGATGACTTCGATCTGCGCGGCGATGTAATCGTCCCACACGACATCTTTCATTGAGGCATCGGCCGATTTCCAGCTGACCATGAACACAGTCAGCCCCTGATCGACCGCCCATTTCACGAAGCTCTTCTTCTCGTTTAGATCGAGGATGTAGAACCGGTTGATCCACGGCGGGAAGATCACCAGCGGCACCGACAGCACCTTCTCCGTGCTCGGGTTGTACTGGATGAGCTGGTAAAGCGGTGTCTCGTGAACGACATGGCCCGGCGTGGTGGCGATATTTTCCCCCACCACGAACGCCTGCGGGTCGGAATGGGTCAGCTGCCCTTTCTGCAGGTCCTGCAGCAGGTTCTGCATCCCCTTCACCAGGCTGTCGCCCCGCGTTTCCATGATCCGGTCGAGCACGATCGGGTTGGTCGCCGCGAAGTTCGCCGGGCTGAGCGCCTCTGCCATTGATTGAGTGGCGAATTTGAGCTGTTCGCGCTTTGCCGGATCGACATGGTCCATCTTCTCGACCATCGAGAGCACGCGTTCGGTCAGCATCAGGTACGTCTGATGGATCAGCGCGTAGATCGGCTGTTCGCGCCAGCGCGGATCGGCAAAGCGGCGGTCTTCGCGAGGCAGCTCGCCATCGCCCTTCGCTTCTTCCATCGGTGCAAGCAGCGCCTGCCACAGCTGTGCGCTTTCGGTCCACCAGCGTTGCTGTTCCGCAGGGTCGGCGAACGGCAGCTGCTGCGTCCAGCTTTCGAACATCGCGAACCATTTTGCCGGATCGCCGGCCATCATCTCGCTGTTGGCTTCCAGCGCGTGGCGCTGGCAGAACTCGATCCACATGGTTTGCAGGCGGGTGGCGTTCTCGGCCCATTTCTGGAGGTCGGCGAGCGCGTTGGGCGATTGCTCGCCAGTGGTGGCCGGTTCGGCAAGCGGGGCGAACATCATCTCGGTCCAGCGCGCCTGCGCTTCGAGCATCGCGGCGAAAGGGGTTTCCCCTGCCGGGTTGGACCCTGCCGGTTTGGAAGATGCCTTCGCCATTGCGCTTATCCTCTCTGTCGATTCCCCCAGCCGTTTGTCTGGCGGGAAATTTATGGACGTCCCATTGCATACTTCAATTGCACAGATGCCCGCGGCGTTCCAGAATGGACCGCGATGCAACACGTGCGCGGGAGCCATGATTGAGCGACGAGCAATTCTACCGGATGCGGCGGCTGCCGCCCTATGTGATCGCCGAAGTCAACGCGATGCGCCACGCCGCGCGCGCGGCGGGCCGCGACGTGATCGATCTGGGCATGGGCAATCCCGACCGTCCGCCGCCGCAACACGTGATCGACAAGCTGTGCGAAGTCGCGGGCAAGCCTAGCGCGCACGGCTACAGCCAGTCGCGCGGCATACCCGGCCTGCGCAAGGCGCAGGCAAATTATTACGGGCGCCGCTTCGGGGTCGATCTCGACCCGGAAACCGAAGTGGTGGTGACGATGGGGTCGAAAGAAGGGCTGTCGTCGATGGCGACGGCAATCGTCGCGCCGGGCGACGTGGTGCTGGCACCGAGCCCGTCCTACCCGATCCATACCTATGGCTTCATCATTGCGGGCGCGACGATCCGCTCGGTCCCGACCACTCCGAACGAGGACTATTGGGACGCGCTCGATCAGGCGATGGCCTACACTTCGCCGCGGCCGAGCGTGCTGGTGGTCAACTATCCGAGCAATCCGACCGCCGAAACGGTCGATCTGGCATTCTACGAGCGGCTGGTAGCCTGGGCGCGCGAGAACAAGGTTTGGGTCCTGTCCGACCTCGCCTATTCCGAGCTCTATTACGACGGCAAGCCGACCCGATCGATCCTGGAAGTGCCGGGTGCAAAGGACGTCGCGGTCGAGTTTACCTCCATGTCGAAAACCTATTCGATGGCGGGATGGCGGATGGGCTTTGCGGTGGGCAATCCGAAGCTGATCGCCGCGCTGACGCGGGTGAAATCCTACCTCGACTACGGGGCCTTCACTCCAATCCAGGCGGCGGCCTGCGCGGCGCTCAACGGCCCGCAGGACATCGTCGATGAGAACCGCCTGCGTTACCAGCGGCGGCGCGACGTGATGGTCGAAAGCTTTGGCCGTGCGGGGTGGGACATTCCCGTGCCACCCGCCAGCATGTTCGCCTGGGCACCGCTGCCGCCGGGGTTCGAGCACATGGGCAGCCTCGATTTTTCGAAGCAATTGCTGGAGCACGCGGGCGTCGCGGTGGCGGCGGGGATCGGTTACGGCGAGGAAGGCGAGGGCTTCGTGCGTATCGCCATGGTCGAGAACGAACAGCGAATCCGGCAGGCCGCGCGCAACATCAAGCGGTTCCTCCAGCGATCCAACACCTAGTAAATTCCGCTTAGGTTCAAATGCCTAAGCAGACGCTCCGGGTTGTCCGAAATCGCCATACGCCTAGCCTTGGCCGTGGGGAGGCCGGCTGGGTCGGGTGCAGGCAGCGCAGCAACTTATTGCGAGGTGGTTGGATGCAGGTCCGTTGCGGCTGGACCTGTTCCACCGCGATGCGTGCATCCGGGGGCGCTGGCTGGCGCTGCATCCGCGCGAGTTTGCACTGCTGTGGCGACTGGCGGAGACACCGGGCCGCACGGTAAGCCAGCGTGCGCTGCTGGCCGACGTCTGGCGTCTTTCGTTCGAACCGGGAAGCAACCGGGTGGCGGTGCATATCGCCCGCCTGCGCCGCAAGCTTGCGCCGCACGGTCTCGACGCGATGGTCGCCACCGACGGGCCGGGATACCGGCTGGACCCGGCCCCCGTGCGGCATTGCGGGCTGGACAGCGTGCCGACCATGCGCGACGAGCAATTCTGCATGATGGAAACGCACGAAAAGTGGGAGAGCGCAAGGATGGCATCGCAGGTCGAAGAGCAGCGGGTCGCGGTGGAGGTCGATGGCGAAGGCGTGGCCCATGTCCGCCTGAACAGGCCGGACAAGATGAACGCGCTCGACCCCGAAATGTTCGAAGCGATCATTGCCGCGGGTGAATCGCTGATGGACCGTAAGGATGTGCGGGTGGTGATCCTGTCGGGCAAGGGGCGCAGCTTTTGCGCCGGGCTCGACACGTCGAGCTTTGCCCGCGCACCCGACGCGAACGAGCCCAAACTGACCGACCGTACATTTGGGGATTCCAACAAGTACCAGCAGGTCGCCACCGTCTGGCGCAAGCTTCCCATGCCGGTGATCGCGGCGGTGCACGGCGTGTGTTTTGGCGGTGGAATGCAGATCGCCAGCGGAGCGGACATTCGCGTGGCTGCGCCCGACACCCGCATGGCGATCATGGAGATGAAGTGGGGCCTGGTACCCGATATGGGCGGATATCAGCTGTGGCGCGGGCTGGTGCGCGAGGATGTGCTGCGCGAACTGGTGTATACCAATCGCGAGTTTTCGGGCGCGGAAGCGCAGGGTTTGGGACTCGCGACCCACGTGGCGGACGATCCGCTCGCCAAGGCGAAGGAAATCGCCGCCACCATCGCCCAGCGCAATCCCGATGCGATCCGCGCCGCGAAGCGGCTGCACAACCGGATGCACGACGAGCGCGGGGAAGACCTGCTGATGGCCGAAAGCGTCGAACAGGCAAAGGTCATCCGCCAGCCGAATCAGGTCGAAGCGGTGATGGCCGGGATGGCGAAGCGCAAACCGGAATTCAAAGACGCGTCGTAGCAATCCGCGGGGTCTGGAGAAGAAGCCTCAGCCGAAGATTGCCGCGGCCTGCTGGCCAATCGTCACCAGTCGCCCGTCCGCATCCCACAGTCGCAGCCGCTCGCTCGAATAGCCGTGCGCGGCGTGCTCGCTCGATGTTTCGGCGATCCACCAGCCGTCGCGCGTTTCGGCATGGGGATCAAGCAGGTTGATCGCCCAGTTCATCGAACTGACCGGGCCGGGGCGCTGCATGGCACGCATGGCCCCCGGCGGCATCGTGTCGCCGATCAGGATCAGGCGGCTGGTCGGATCGAGATCCTCGCCACCTTTCAGGCGTAGCCAGCGCCGCACCACAGGCCCACCATTGCCACCCGAAGGCGCAGCGCGGCGCAGCTCGTAATTGTTCTGGATGAAGGCGGGGCCTCGCCCCTCCATCAGCGGCTCCGCTTCGTCGATGGGGATCGGGGCCGGTTCGATCGTCTGCGCAGCGTGCACGGCGTTGGCTTCGCGATCTGCGCCGAACAGCCAGAAGGATGTGAGCGCGGGGCTGCCGTCTACCAGAAGGTCGACCTGCACCTGCGTGACGTTGCGCCCCTGCCGGATCAGCTTCGCCTGCGGCGTCACCTGCGCTCCCACCGGCGCGACGAAAGCCACCTGTGCGGATCGCAGCGGCGGCAGATCGGGAAATGCGCGGACGGCGGCGGTATAGGCGACCAGCGCGCTCGCCCCGCCATACAGCGTTCGGCCCTGCATCCACTCGTCGGCGGGAAGGGTAACGGTCTCGCCGTTTCCGGCGATCGGTTCGAGCATGGCAGAGATCGACATGCGCGGCTTCTTAAAGGATGGGCGGGGGAAGGGAAGCCCGGCGGGCAGCGCGATCGCGCGTTCGACGCGAAAGGCGATTGAACTGCTGGGCGCAAGCCGCTAGACGCCCCGCTTCGCGCCTAGCCCGTGACAACGGGGCCCGATGGCGGAGTGGTTACGCAGAGGACTGCAAATCCTTGCACGCCGGTTCGATTCCGGCTCGGGCCTCCACCTTTTCGCGAAGGGACTAGCTGGCAAGCGCCGCCGCAGTGCGCGCGCGCTCGCGAATCGCATCGGCGTCGCTTTCGCCGCTGCGCACCAGCCAGCTACCACCCACGCACAGCACCTGATCCAGCGCCAGCCAATCGGGCGCGGTGTCCTGCTTGATCCCGCCGGTGGGGCAGAACTTCACATTGCCGAACGGCCCCGTCAGCGCCTTGAGCGCGGGGATGCCACCATTGGCTTCGGCCGGGAAGAACTTGAAATGCGACAGGCCCAAGTCGAGCCCGCGCATCAGATCGCCCGCGTTGGCGATACCGGGCAGGAAGGGAATCCCGGCGCGCGTCGCGGCCTGCCCCAACGGATCCGTCAGGCCGGGCGAGACGATGAATTCCGCACCTGCGGCCACGCACGCATCGAGCTGGTCCTTGTTGGTCACCGTGCCTGCCCCCACGACGACGCCGGGCACCAGTTGCATCCGCTTGATCGCTTCCAGCGCGCAATCGGTGCGCAAGGTCACTTCCAGCACGCGCAGCCCACCATCGACCAGCGCCTGAGCGACGGGGCGCGCCTGGTGCACGTCGTCGATCACCAGCACCGGGATCACCGGCGCCATGCGCATGATTTCTTCGATCGGTTTCACGAGTTGTGCTCCTTGGCAAAAGCTGCCGCTGCGCCGAACAGGCCGGGCTGGGGATGGGTGATGATCTTTACCGGAATGGAAGACATCAGCTTTTCGAACCGGCCCTTGGCGCGAAATCTTTCCGCGAAGCCGGACTGCGCAAGCGTGTCCCTGATGCGATAGCCGAGCCCGCCTGCAATCACGACGCCGCCAAACCCGCCCTGCGCCAGCGCGATGTCGCCCGCCACGCTGCCGAGCGACAGGCAGAACCGGTCGACTGCCGCAGCGGCAAGGCTGTCGTCGCCTGACATGCCTGCCTGCCAGATTGTGCGATCGTCCTCTTCCACCGTGGAGCGGTTTTCCATCCGCGAAAGCGTGGCGTAGATGTCTACGATTGCCGGGCCGGAGACGACGCGTTCGACCGACACCCGGTTGTGCCGCTTGCGCAGCCGTGCGAGCACCGCGTCCTCGATCGAGTCGAGCGGGGCAAAATCGATATGTCCGCCCTCGGTCGCCTGCACCCGGTAGCCGCCATCGCCGCCGCGATAGATATGCGCCACGCCCAGCCCGGTGCCAGGGCCGATGATGCTGATCGTCCCCTCGCTAGCCAAAGGCTGATCCGGGCCCGTGAGGTGCAGGAAATCGCCCTCGGGCGCGCAGGCGACCGCATGGCCGACGGCGCCGAAATCGTTGACGATGGTGAAGGCATCGACATTCAGCTTTTCCTTCACCAGTGCGGGGCGGATGATCCACGGATTGTTGGTGAAGCGGATGACCTCGCCGCCGGTTGGCCCGGCCACCGCGATGGCAACCGCGCGCGGCAGATCGCCGCCCTGCATCGCGCCGAAATCTTCCCACGCCGTCTGGAAGCTAGCGTGATCTTCGGTTTTCAGAGTGACCGGCTCGTCGAGCTCGATCGTGCCGTCGTCTGCCAGCGTTGCGATTACGAACCGCGCATGGGTGCCCCCGACGTCGACCGAGACGAGGCGGTCAACGCTCACAGCCCGGCTTCGGCCAGCATCGCGCTGCCGCCCTTTTCCGCCGGATCGCTGTGATGACGCAGCATCGCGAAGAGTTCGCGTCCCACGCCCATTTCCTGCGGCGGCGGCGTTGCCTGTTCGCGCGCATCCCATTCTGCCGCATCGACCACGGCCTGAAGCGTTCCGGTGGTGGCGCAGACGCGCAGCATGTCGCCGTCTTTGACCTTGCCCAGGGGGCCGCCATGAAAGGCTTCGGGCGATACATGGATGGCAGAGGGCACCTTGCCGCTGGCGCCCGACATCCGCCCATCGGTGACCAGCGCGACCTTGTATCCGCGATCCTGCACCACGCCGAGCGGAGAGGTCAGCTTGTGCAGCTCCGGCATACCGTTCGCCGCCGGGCCCTGGAAGCGCAGGACCACGACCACATCCCGGTCGAGCTCGCCGGCCTTGAACGCCTCGGCAACCGCATGCTGATCGGAGAAGACGCGCGCGGGCGCTTCGATGGTATGGCGCTCCGGATCGACCGCGCTCACCTTCATCGTCGCGCGGCCCAGGTTGCCCTGCAGCAGCGCGAGGCCGCCATCCTTGCGGAAGGGATCGGACGCAGGCTTGAGAAGGGTGTCGTCGCGGCTCTCGCTCGCGGCGGGTTTCCATACCAGTTCGTCGCCATCCATCACCGGCTCCTGCGCGCCTTCGGCGAGCGATGCGCCATAGACGGTGCGGATGTCGCCATGGGCTAGCCCTGCATCGAGCAGTTCGCGGATCACGAAGGGCATGCCACCCGCGGCGTGGAAGTAGTTAATGTCGCCCGCGCCGTTGGGATAGACGCTGGCGATCAGCGGCACGATGTCGCTCAGCTCGTCCATATCGTCCCAGTCGAGGATGATGCCTGCCGCGCGCGCGATTGCGGGCAGGTGGATCACGTGGTTGGTCGAACCACCCGTGGCGAGCAGGCCGACCACCGCATTCACGATCGCCTTTTCGTCGATGCAGTGGCCGAGCGGGCGGTAGTCTCCGCCATCCCAGCCGATCTCGGTCATCCGATGCACCGCCGCGCGCGTGAGTTCCTGGCGCAGCTTGTTGCCCGGATTGACGAAGCTGGAGCCGGGCATGTGCAGCCCCATCATCTCCATCATCATCTGGTTCGAATTGGCGGTGCCGTAGAAGGTGCAGGTGCCCGCGCCGTGGTACGACGCGCTCTCGGCGTCCATCAGTTCCTTCTCGCCAACCTTGCCTTCGGCATAGAGCTGGCGGACGCGGATCTTTTCCTTGTTGGCGAGGCCGGAGGGCATTGGCCCGGCGGGCACGAGGATCGTGGGCAGGTGGCCGAAGCGCAGCGTGCCGATCAGCAGGCCGGGCACGATCTTGTCGCAGATACCCAGCAGCAGTGCGCCTTCGAACATGCCGTGGCTCAGGCCGACGGCAGTGCCCATCGCGATGACATCACGGCTGAACAGCGACAGCTCCATCGAATCCTGCCCCTGCGTCACCCCGTCGCACATCGCAGGCACGCCGCCCGCGACCTGTGCGGTCACGCCGCGTTCACGCGCGAAGATCTTTATCTGCTCGGGATAGCGACCATAGGGCTGATGCGCGCTGAGCATGTCGTTATAGGCGGTGACGATCCCAATATTCATTGCCTTGCCGCCGCGAATGGTCGCCTTGTCCTCCCCGCTGGCGGCGAAGCCGTGCGCGAGGTTGCCGCAGGAAAGCGTGGGCCGGTGCACCCCAGCCTCGCGCTGGCGGTCAATCAGGTCGAGGTAGCGGCGGCGGCTATCTTTCGATCGTTCGATGATCCGCTCGGTCACTTTGGCGAGCGTGGGGTGCAGGCTCATGCAGGGCTCCAGTAGAATTCGGCCGCGACCCGATCGAGTACGACGCCGACCGGGAAGGGACTCTTGTTTCCGTCGGACAGCGCCGCGAGCAGGACGTCGCGCTTGTCGTTTCCGCGCAGCGATACCATCCGATGGCGGGCCGAGCGGATCGCACTGGCGCTCAAGGTAATCCGCGAAACAGGTGCTTCAGGGGGCAAAGGGTCGGGTGTGACCCTGAGCGCGCGGGCATCGGTCGTCAGGGCCTCGAGATAATCCGGACCGGGGAAGATCGACGCGGTATGCCCGTCTCCCCCCGCGCCGAGCCACACGAGGTCGAGCGGCCAAGGCAGGGCGTCGAGGCGCTGATTTGCGTTGTCCGCTGAGGTACCGTCTTCGCCGACGAGCGGCATAAGTGTTGCGCTCGTGGCTCCAAAATAGCGGCTCAGCATCGCGAAATTGGATAGTGGGTCATCGTGTGCGACCATGCGATCGTCACCCGGCAGGATGGTGACCTTGCCCCAGTCCAGCGATCGCGCAGCCAGTATCTCGAACGCCGGAGCCGGGGTCGACCCGCCCGGAAACGCCACGAGAGCGGTGCCGCGTTCGGCAACGGCGCGCTGAATGATGTTAGCAACCCGATCCGCGCAGGCCTGCGCCATCGCGTCCGCATCGTCGAAGGCGTGCCAGTCGTTCGGTGTCCAGAGGCGGGGCTCGTCACTCATGCCAGCTCACCCCGTCGCGTTCGGTCAGCGCGACCGAGGCGCTCGGCCCCCAGCTGCCCGCGCCATAGGATTTCGGCACCATGGCGGTTTCGCTCCAGACCCGGCGGATCGCGTCGATCCATTTCCACTGCGCCTCCACCTCGTCGCGCCGCACGAACAGCGTCGGATCGCCATCGATGAGGTCGAGCAGCAGCCGCTCGTAAGCGATCCGGCGGCGCGCCTTGGAGAACGCCTGCGTCAGCGAGAGGTCGAGCGGCACTTCGCGCAGGGAAACTCCATCGCGGTCCATGCCCGGCTCCTTCGCCATCACCATCAGGCGCACGTACTCCTCTGGCTGCAGCCGGATCACCAGCCGGTTGGAAAGCAGCTTCCCGCCACGCTCGGCAAAGATGTTGTGCGGCACGGGCTTGAACTGGATCACGATCTCGCTGCGGCGCTCCGCCATGCGCTTGCCGGTGCGCAGGTAGAAGGGCACGCCCTGCCAGCGCCAGTTGTCGATATGGGCTTTGAGCGCGACGAAGGTTTCCGCCTCGGACTGTTCGCCCAGATCGTCGGTATAGGCCTGCACGGCCTCGCCCTTCACGGCGCCGCTGGAATATTGCCCGCGTACCATTTCCTCCGCCGACACGGGGCGCAGCGAGCGGAGCACCTTCACCTTCTCGTCGCGCACGCTTGTGGCGTCGAAATCGGCGGGGGGTTCCATCGCGATCAGCGCGAGCAGTTGCAGGATGTGGTTCTGCACCATGTCGCGCAGCGCGCCGGTATCGTCGTAGAATGCGTGGCGTCCCTCCAGCCCCACGGTCTCGCTGATGGTGATCTGCACATGATCGATGCCGTTGGCATTCCACAGTGGCTCGAACATCGCATTGGCAAAGCGCAGGGCCATCAGGTTCTGGACGGTTTCCTTGCCCAGATAATGGTCGATCCGGAAGATCCGCCCTTCGTCGAAGGCGCTGGCGACGGCATCATTGATGACGCGCGAGCTGGCGAGATCGTTGCCGAGCGGCTTTTCGAGCCCGATCCGTACGTTCTCACCAGCGAGGCCCGCCGATTGCAGCCCGCGAATGGTGGGCTCGAACAGGAACGGCGCGGTCGACAGGAAGATCGAGAGGCCGCCGGAAATATCGCCCATTTTCGCGGCCAGATCGTCGAACCCCTCGATGGTCGACGCGTCGAGCGCCTGGTATTGCAGGTGCTGGAGGAAGGTGGCGATCTTGTCCTCGTCCTTGCGATCCTCCGGCAGGTATTCCTCCAGAGCCTCGCGCGCCATCTCACGGTATTCTTCGTCCGAAAGCTCGCTGCGCGCGGTGCCAAAGATGCGCAGGTCTTCTGCGATCAGCCCGTCTTCGTGCAGCGCGTAGAGCGAAGGCAGCAGCATTCGCTTCGCCAGATCGCCCGTCGCGCCGAATAGCAGCAGTGTGGAAGAGGATGTCGCCATCTAGTCGCTTGCTCCTTCAAACGCCTGCCGTGCGAGCAGCAGTGCGCCACAAATTCCGGCATCGGCCCCAAGCCCCGGCGCAACGATCCGCTGGCGGGAATGGCCGGGAAGATATCCTGCCCCCAGCGCGAAGGCCCGATCCCGTACCGCGTCGCGCAGGCCGGGTGTCTGCATCACGCCGCCGCCCAGAACGATCGTTTCGATCGCCATGCTGGCAAAGGTCGTATGGCAAAGCTGGGCCAGATAGCCAGACACATAAGTATGCGCAGGGTGATCGCCCGGCAGGTCGGACAGGGTTTTCCCCCAACGCGCAAGGATCGCCGGGCCGCTCGCCAGACCTTCCAGGCAGTCGCCATGAAACGGGCAGATGCCTGTAAAATCGGTGTCGTCTGCCACGCGGCGCGGATAGATATGGCCAAGCTCGGGATGGCCTGCGCCGTGCACCGGGCGCCCGCCCACCACCAGCCCGCCACCGATCCCGGTACCGACGGTTATGTAGGCGAGCGAGCCGCCGCCCTGTCCTGCGCCTAAGCTGTATTCGGCCAGCGCCGCGCCGTTCACGTCGGTATCGAAGCCGACCGGGCAGGCAAGCACGCGGCCCAGCCGCCCGGCGATGTCGCAATCGGCCCAGCCCGGCTTCGGCGTGGACGTAATGAAGCCCCATCGCGGCGAGGCAGGATCGAGCTCTACGGGACCGAAACAGCCAATGCCCAGGCCGACCAATGGGCCTTGCGCGGCGAACCATTGCCCGGCTGCTGCCAGCGTATCGTCCGGATTGGTGGTTGCCAGCGTGTGGCGCGCAAGGATCCGGTCGGGCGCGTGGCCGACTGCGAGCACGAACTTCGTCCCGCCCGCTTCGATCCCGCCGAAGAGTGGCTGTTCGCTGCGGCTTGCCATGCCCTCCGCCTACTCTCCCCGATGGTCTTCGTCACGGTTTGCCTCTTCCAAGGTCACGACCGATCCCCTGCGTGGCCTACCTGGCATTGCCGGATGACAGCGCATCGTAAGGTGCGAAGTTGGCACGACATGCCTCGATCATGCCGATCGTACCTTCGATATCGGCAACCCCGACGCCCGGCGGCACGGGCTTCATCGTTTCTGCTGGCGGGAAGGTCCCGTAGCCCGCAAATAGACAGTGCCAGCTCGCATTGGCGTAGTAACGCTTGCCGCCATAGGCCCTGTCATTGGCGGCCGAGATATCTTCGTGCCGGAACCAGGCGGACATCATGGCCTTGAGCCCGTTCGAGAGGTTGTCGTTCGCTGCGTTGGCGCGCCAGTAGTGCGTGTCGCTGCGCTGATTCAGCCGGTAATGCGCGACGATGTAATCGCGAATACCCTCGTACCGCGCAGCAATCGAGGCGTTGAAGGCGTCGCGATGTTGCGGAGTGAACCCGCCCGCTTCGTACGCCTGCGCAAATTCCAGCGCGGTGGCGATGACGATGTGCAGCGCGGTCGCTTCCAGCGGTTCTATAAATCCCTGTGCCAGCCCGGCGGCGAGGCAGTTTCCGCGCCAGGTCTCCTCCACCCGGCCGACTTTCATGGAAAGGAAGCGCGCGTCCGCCTCTGGCTGCGCGAGCGCCTCGCGCAACTCCGCCTCGGCCTCGTCATCGCAGATATGCGCGGAGGAATAGACGTAGCCGTTGCCGACCCGCGTGGTCAGCGGGATCGACCACCGCCAGCCTGCGCGCATCGCAATGCTTTCGGTCTGCGGCTTGGGCGCGGTCTCGTGCGGCGTCGGCATCACCACTGCGCGATCGTTGAACAGGTTGTTCGTGAATGGCAGGAATTTCACGCCGAGTGTTTGCTGCGCGATCAGGCTGCGGAACCCAGAGCAGTCGACGAACAGGTCGCCCTCTATCCGGGTGCCGTCCTCGCAGATCAGCGCGGTGATATCGCCGGTCGCGGCCACGTCGATCTCGGCCACCTTGCGATCGAGATGGGTGACGCCGCGCTTCGTCGCCCAGCCGCGCAAGAACGCGCCGAGCTTGTAAGCATCGAAGTGGTAGCCATAGCTGGGTCCGAAGGGGAAATTCTGCGACGCGTGCGGCGTGCGACAGGCCTTCGCCAGATCGGTGGCGAGGAACCAGTCGTCGGGATGCGCGGGCACGTCGAAGCCGCGCCTTGCCAGCATGCAGTTGTGGACGAAGCCGGGCTCCGAATGCAGATCTACCGGGCCGGGGAAGGGGTGGAAGTAGCTGTCATAGCCCTTACGCTCGCTCCACCCGGTGAAACGAATGCCCAGCTTGTAGGTGGCGTCACACGCGGCCATCCACTTTGCTTCGGCGATCCCCAGAAGATCGAAGAAAGCCTTCAGCTGAGGGGTGGACCCTTCGCCGACACCGATGATGCCGATGTCCGAACTCTCGACCACCGTCACGCTGCCGCCGCGCGCGGCCCACTCGTGGTTTAGCAGGCATGCGGTGATCCAGCCCGCGCTGCCGCCGCCGAGCACGACCACGCGGGGTGGTGTGCGGTCGGTCACTTGCGCGGCTGCAACCGGATCGCCGCGCCGCCGCCGGGCGCCAGCCACAGCTCCAGCGTATCGCCCTTGCGAAAGGTACGCGTTTCGTAGGCGATGTTGTGCCGCGCCTCGGTCTCGTAGGTCGCTCCCTCGCCATCCTTCCAGATCGTCGCGGTGTAGGCCTTCCCGTCGTCGAGGAAGTCGAAGTCGAGCGTCAGTGTACGCGCCGTCGCGTCGTTGATCCCGCCCACATACCAGTCGTCGCTGCCCCGATCCTTGCGCGCGAAGATCGCGTAATCGCCGACTTCGCCGGCGATCAGGTGGCTTTCCGCCCAGTCGGCGGGCACGGCCTTGATGAACTCAAGCTCCTTGGGATGCGCTCCGAGGCTTTCGACGAAATCGGCCGCCATCTGGATCGGCGAATAGATTGCGAGGTACAGCCCAAGCTGCTTGGCGAGCGTGCTGGCGATAGGCTGGTTGTCCGCGCCGACGAGGCCGAGCACGCCGGGCGTGTAGTCCATCGGGCCCGAAAGCATCCGGGTGTAGACCAGTGTCGGTTCGTGATCCGGCCCGTTGGCGAACTTGCCCCAGGCGTTGTATTCCTGCCCGCGCGCGCCTTCGCGCGAGACCCAGTTGGGATAGGTGCGGCGCAGGCCCGTAGCCTTTACCGGTTCATGCGGGTTGATGGCGATTTTCCGGTCGGCGGCTTCCTTCACCACTTTCAGGTGATGCTGCACCTGGCGCTGGCCATCGTGCCATTCGAACACCTCGTCACCGCACGGATCGGCGATATCGGCATTGCACGAAATGATGCCGCCCGCATCGGCGACGTAGCCGGTCTTGATGACATCGACCCCATGCGCCGCATACATATCCAGCGCGTCGCCCAGCTGGGCTTCGTACACCTCGATATTGCCGCCCGTTTCGTGGTGGCCGATCAGATGCACGCCCTTCTCCTTGGCGTAGGCGGTCACTTCCTCGAAATCGAAATCGGGGTAGCTCTGCGTGAAGCTGTAATCGCGCCCGTTACCGAACCAGTTGCCGTCCCACCCGACGTTCCAGCCTTCGATAAGTACGCCGCGAAATCCGTGATCGGCGGCGAAATCGATATACTGCTTGGCGCGCTCCGTCGTCGCGCCATGGTTGGGCCCCTGCGCCCAGGTCCAGTCGCCGCGAATCATGCCCCACCAGATGCCGATATACTTGGCCGGTTCGAACCAGGAGACATCGCCAAGCGCGTTGGGTTCGTTGAGATTGAGCTCCAGATCGCTTTCGACCAGTCCCGCGGCATCGCGGGCAATGCGGATCGTGCGCCATGGCGTAGTGAAGGCGCCTTCGCGCACCACCTTGGCGCCGCGGCTGGAGGGGGCGAGTTGCGCGCGAAAGCGATGATCGTCCATCCGCCGCAGCCACATGCCCGAATAGTCGACCAGCGCGGCTTCGTGGAATGAAAGGTGCGTGCCATCGGCCAGCCGCACGGTCATCGGCGTGTGCGCGGTTGAAACTTCCTCGATCGGGGTGTTTTTGTAGAGATATTCGTAGCGGTTCCAGTCACCGGCCTGAATCCACCATGCGGTGGCATCCTGACCGGGTGCAATCACGAATTCGGTCAGCTCTTCGGCGATACTGGTAACCGGCTGGTCCGGGTTTTCGGGGAATTCGTAGCGAAAGCCCACACCATCGTCGAACACGCGCATCCGCACCGTGATCGCGCGTTGCGACGTCTCGCGGGTCTCGCGGAACGTCACCGCCAGCTCGTTATGCTGATCCTTTACGAACTGTCTTTCGCCCCAGGGCTGTTCCCATGTCGCATCGACGCTGGCCTGCGTTTCACTTTCGATCGTGAAATTGCGCCGCATCGGCTCGGCATCGGTGAAGGTGAAGCCGAGATCGCTCTCCGCGATCACTTCAGTCCCCTCCACGGTGACCCGGTAGAACGGCACGCCGTCATTATCGACGTCGAGCTCGGCAACGATCCGTCCGTTCGGCGACGCGACCTCGGCCGCCGCCAGCGGCATCGCGGTGCCGGCCAGCAGACCGGCGAGCACAAGCCGGATCAACGGCGAACCATCAGCGCGGCATATGGCCCCAGCGACGTGCGGCTGGCATCGTTGACGGAACATATGGTCTCTCCTTCGGGGACGTCGTCGAGCGCGATCGCGTCTGTCGACAGATTGAACAGGCAGACGATCCGCTGATCGCCGTGCTGGCGTTCGAGGCGGAGCAGGCTGCCCTGTGCATCGCACGCGGCGACCACGCCGTGATGCAGCGCAGGGTGCGCATTGCGCAGCGCGATCATCGCGCGCGTGTGCGCCAGCAGCGACTGCGCATCGTCGTCCTGCACGCGCACCGCGCGCGCTCGGTTTTCAAGCCCCAGCGGCAGCCACGGACGGTCCGAACCGAAACCGCCGCAGGCGCAGTCTTCCCACGGCATGGGAGTGCGCGCGCCATCGCGTGCCAGCGTCAGCGGCCAGTTCGCGATTGCTTCGGGATCATGCAGCTGATCGAACGGAATATCGACCTGAAGCAGGCCCAGTTCCTCGCCCTGGTAGAGGATGATGTTGCCGCGCAGTGCCGCCAGCAGCGCCACCTTCATCCGCGCGAAAATCTCGCGATGCTCGGGCGCGCACCAGCGTGACAGGGCGCGCGGAGCGTCGTGGTTCTCGAACGCCCAGCTGGGCCAGCCGATACCTTCATCGGCAGGCCATTCGGCCAGTGCGGCGCAGACCAGCTGCGGGCTGAGCGCATCGGCATAGAGGAAATTGAACCCATAGGCCGAATTGAGCCGGGCATCCCCTTGCGTGAATGCCTTCATTTCGACCTCGGCTTCGTCACCGCCAACCTCGGCAACGGTGAAGATCGCGCGCGAATCCTTGCCGTAGCTATTGGTTACATCGCGAATGCGTTCGATGAAGCGGGGGATGTCGGGGTGCGACATATTGTGGATGCGAAGCTGGAAATCGAACGGGCGCGTGCGCGGTTTGTTGGATGGGGGCGCAGGCGGATTGTCCCGAAGTTGCGGGTCGTGCATCGAGAAATTGAGCGCGTCGATCCGGAACCCGTCGACCCCGCGATCGAGCCAGAAACGGGCTACCGCCAGCAGCGCATCCTGCACCTGCGGGTTGTGCCCGTTGAGCTGCGGCTGGCTGCTGAGGAAATTGTGGAGGTAGTACTGGCCGCGCCGCGCATCCCAGGTCCACGCAGGCCCACCGAATACCGACTGCCAGTTCGAAGGCGGCGACCCATCGGGTTTTGCATCGGCCCAGACATACCAGTCGGCTTTCGGATTATCGCGGCTGGCTCGGCTCTCGACGAACCATGCGTGCTCGTCCGAGGTATGCGAATAGACCTGATCGATCAGCACCTTGAGGCCAAGCTCATGGGCGCGAGACACGACCCCGTCGAAATCTTCGAGCGTGCCGAAAATCGGATCGACATCGCAATAGTCGGCCACGTCGTAGCCGAAATCCTTCATCGGGCTGGTGAAGAAGGGCGAAATCCAGATCGCATCGACACCGAGCGAGGCAACATGATCGAGCTTTTGCGCGATCCCGGGAAGGTCGCCGATCCCGTCGCCATTGGCGTCCATGAAACTGCGCGGATAAATCTGATAGATCGCAGCCCCGCGCCACCAGGGCAGCTCCCGATCGGCTACGACAGCAGGGTCGATTGCGGTGCTCATCAGCGGTCGACCTGTTCGCATACGGCCCAGCCGAAGGCGGGCAGTTCCAATCGCACGCTGCCCGGAGCGGTCACGCTCGCTGGGCACCGACCTGCCAGGGCGACGAGGCCGCGTGTGCGGTAATCCAGCTCTACGTCGCGCACGATCGGCTCGCTCGAGGTATTGTAGGCGATGAGCACGCGTTGCCCGCTATCGGGGTCGGTCCGCTGTACGGTGAAGAGCCCCGGCTCGCGATCATAGGTACCGATCTCGGTCAGCCCGCGGCGCAGAGCAGGATTGCCTGCGCGCACGCCCGCCAGCTGAGCGATCGCGCGGTAGAGCGGATGGTCGGTGGCATAGTTTTGTTCCGCTGTGGTGGCATCCGTTCCGAGTAGCGCGTTGTCGTTGTACTGCGCGACCCGGCTCGGGAACATATCCTCGCGCGCCAGCTGGTCGTTCCCGTCCGAGATGAAGCCCTGTTCGTCACCGTAGTAGATCGTCGGGATGCCCCGTAGCGTCAGCAGCATGGCATGGCCGAGGAGTGTCCGCGCGAGTAGCTCGGCATTGTCGGCTTGAGGGTTCCCCTCGCGCACGAACATGGAAAAGCGGCCCATGTCGTGATTGCCCAAGAACGTCGGCAGGCGCAGCGCAGCCTGTGCGCCCCCTTCGTACAGCACATCGCCTTCCAGCATCCGGGCGAGCACCTCTGGCGATGCGTTCCCGGCGACGACTTCTCGCACTGCGGACTGGAACGTGAAATCCAGCACGGCGGGCAGTTTGTCTCGCCGCGTATAGACGGCGAGCGGGCCGGGGGTCGGGCCGTCGACATAGACCTCTCCGAAGATGAGGAAATTGTCGATCCCGTTGGCCTCTGCGCGCTCCTTCATCGCGGGGACGAAGGCCTGCCAGAACTCGGGATTGACGTGCTTCACCGTGTCGATCCGGAAACCGTCGATCCCGAAGCGATCGATCCATCCGCCGAAAATGTCGATCATCCCCTCGACGACGCGCGGATGCTCTGTCGCCAGATCGTCCAATCCGGCAAAGTCCCCGTAGACGGCGCTTTCGCCCCACCATTCGCTGTTGCCGCGGTTGTGGTAGTAGATCGGATCGTTGAGCCAGGCGGGGACCTTTATGTCCTTCTCCGCCTCGCGCACGAATGGCGTGTAGGCGAAATCGGGATCGGTCAGGCGCGACCAGTTGTCCAGGCTTGGGTCCGTATCGCCTGCGAAACCGGCGTTGATCGCCTTTCCGTTCGGGCCGCCGCGCGTCGAGTAGGGGAAGGCACCCTTGCTGCGATAGGCGTATTCACCCTCGGCATAGTCGATCACATCGGCGGTGTGGTTGGTGATGATGTCCATGTAGACCTTCATCCCGCGTGCATGCGCAGCCTCGACGAAGGCCTTGAACTCCGCGTTGGTGCCGAAATGCGGATCGACCGAAGTGAAATCGGTCACCCAGTATCCGTGATAGCCTGCGCTTTCGTCCCCCGCCGGCCCTTGCACGGGCTTGTTCTTGAAGATCGGCGCAAACCATATCGCGGTCACGCCCATTCCCTGGATGTAATCGAGCTTTTCGGTAAGCCCCTTCAGGTCTCCGCCGTGGTAGAAGCCCTTGTGCGTTGGGTCGTAACCGCTGAGCAGCCGGTCTGCCGGATAGCCGCCGAGGTCATTCGCCCCGTTTCCATTGGCGAAGCGATCGGGCAGGACGAAATAGATGACCTCGTCGGTCTGCGGTCGTGCGCGAAGGCTCTCTTCGGCCGGATCGTTCGCCGCGAGCGGCGGGGCCGCCAGCAAGGCCGACGCGGCGAGCATCAGGGAAAGCGATTTCATCATGCGGTTATCCTCGTCGGTACCTGCTCGCGGTGGCGGGGCATGCACATGGCCCGCAGGAATTCCGCATGGCCCGACATTGCGCCGATGGTCTGGTCGATGCCCCGCTCGATTTCGCCGAGCATTTTCGCAAGATCTTCGGGCGGCATATCGTCTGCCAGGGGATGATAGGCATCGGGCATCACATTCTGCCCGACGAACACCTGCAGCCATCCTTCGGCGGTGAACAGTTCTTCATGTTCGCGGTGGATGAAGCCGCCTGCGCGAAACTGCTCGATCTTCGCGGTGAGCGTGTCGGGCAGATCCATGTCCCGGCAGCGATCCCAGAAGGCTTCGCCGACGCGCGCATTGGCGGCATAGTGCAGGATCAGGAAGTCGCGAATGCGGGTCCACTCAAAGCTCGCCTGGCGGTTGAATTCCGCGATCAGCGCGGGGGCCGGGTCTTTGCCCGGGAGCATCGAGAGGAACCGGGCGATCGAGGACTGGATCAGGTGGATGCTGGTCGATTCCAGCGGCTCCATGAAACCGGCAGCCAGCCCCAGTGCCAAACAATTGTCGACCCATTGGTGCCGCCGCATGCCGGTGGTGAAGCGCAGCCGGTTGGGATCGGCCAGTGGCTTGCCATCCAGATTGGCCAGCAGCGTCGCCTCGGCTGCCTCATCCGACATGAATGCGCTGCAATAGACGTGCCCGTTGCCGATCCGGTGCTGTAACGGGATCCGCCACTGCCAGCCGGCCTCGCGCGCGGTGGCGCGGGTGTATGGCGTGAAATCTCCGTGAGTCGAGCAGGGCACCGCGACCGCGCGATCGCACGGCAGCCAGTGCGACCAGTCCTCGAACCCGCTGGCCAGCTCCTGCCCGATCAGCAAGGCGCGAAAACCGCTGCAATCGATGAAGAAGTCGCCTGAAATCCGCTGGCCGTCGTCCAGCACGACGGCGGCGATAGCACCGGTGGGAGCATCGCGTTCGACCGAAGAAACCCGGCCTTCGATCCGCGTTGCGCCGTGCTGCTCTGAAATGCGGCGCAGGTAAGCAGCGTAGAGCGATGCGTCGAAATGATAGGCCCACGGCATATCGGGCGCAGGCCTGCCCGGAGCAGCCTGCCCGATCTGCATCTTGTGCGCGCGCGCCGCGCGTTCGTTGAGCGAATAGGTGGAAAGCGGCCCGCCGATGCCCTCGGCCTGAGCGCGCAGCCAGTAGTGGTGGAAGGGAAGCAGCCCCGCACCGCGCCCGATATTGCCGAACGCATGCATATAGCCGTCGCTGCCGTCGGCGGTCGGCGCACCCCACCCGACGAATTCGATGGCCAGCTTGAAGCTTGCCTTTGTCTCGCGCAGGAACTCCGCCTCGTCGATGCCGAGTGCGCGATTGAACAGCCGGATCTGGGGGATGGTCGCTTCGCCGACGCCGACGGTTCCGATTGCGTCGGATTCGATCAGCGTCACCTTGCGGCTGGTCAGCCGGGCAAGCGCGGCCGCAGCCATCCAGCCGGCGGTGCCACCGCCGACGATGACCGTGTGCTGATCCTTCACGCGACCCACGCTTCTCTGCCTCCTCGTCCCAAACCGCCGCCGTGTCCCGCGTATCGCCCCGGCGGAGCAAGGAACCAGGCGTTGCATTGGGGGGAGACGATGCGCGCGGCACCGTCTCCCCGCAATCCGGATTAGCGGAACTTGTAGGTGAAGCCTGCGAGGAAGCGACGCCCGTAGATCTGGTAATCGACCACCTGGAGGCGGTTGTTCCCGATCGAGGCGAAGCGTTCGTCGGTCAGGTTCTGACCTTGGAGATAGAGCGACAGTCCATCGAGGGGGCCGCTTTCGAAGTCGTACCCGATCTGCGCATCCACGATCGTCTCGCCCAGCGCAGTACGCCGCGTGGGGGTGCCGCCGAAGCCGGTGAAGTCGCCCAGGAATTCGGACCGGTAGCGCACGCTGCCGCGCGCATCGAAGCCACCTTTCTCGAAGAACAGCGTGCCGTTCGCGACCCATTCCGAATAGCCCGGGATGGTGGTGATGTTGCCGTTCTGGTCCTCAACCTCGGTCTTGGTGTAGCCGACGCCGCCGGTCACGCCGAAGCCCGAAAGCGTCTGGGTGAACACGTCGAAGGGCAGGGTGATTGCCGCTTCCGCACCGTACAGCTTGCCGCCGCCGGTATTGGTCGGCCGCTCGATCGTGCCTATCGTGGGCAGAGCCGGGAAGCCGGCGGCACCTGCGGGCGCAGGGAAGCTGCCGTAATCGAAGGGCACCCGATCGGTGAAGATGAAGCTCTTGATGTCCTTGTAGAACAGCTGGAGCGAGATCACGCCGTTGCTGCCTCCGAAGTACTGTTCGACATTCAGGTCGAAAGCATTGGCCCGGTAGGGGCGCAATTCGGGGTTGCCGCTGCTGCCACGGATGAGGCCGCCGGGCACGGTGGTGTCGATGCCATAATTGGTCGACAGCCGCATGTCGTCGATCCGGGGACGCATGATCTCGCGCGCCGCGGCGAAGCGGATCACGGTGTTGCTGGGCAGGCGCAGCGCCAGGTTGAGGCTGGGCAGGACGTCCCAGTATTCCGCACCCATCGTACGCGACTGGGGGCCGGTCGGCGGGAAGATCAGGCCGGTCGATTTCTGGACCGTGTTGATCGCCTGAACGCCGAAATTCCCGGTCAGGGTCGTTGCGCCCAGATCCTGCTCGATGTTGGCCTGCAGGAAAGCGGTCATCAGCTTTTCGGAGAAGTTGAAGTTCTTCGAAAGCACGTCGGTCGCCGCACCGGGGCCGGTCGTAACCCGCGGTTCCAGAGCAAGGACGCCCTCGGCGATCAGCTGGCGCGGATCGTAGCTGACGATCGGGCCGAGGCCGAGATAGGTGAGGTCGGTCGGCTCAAGCAGGAACTGCGACGGGATGGTGATTTCGGTCGCGCCGCCCGGCAGCCGCACGAATGCCTCGTCTGCCACCAGCGACTTCTGGCGGCTGGTGTAGTTGAGGCCGAAATCGACGCCGCTGATTAAGCTGTCGTAGAAATCCTTGCCGATCGCGACGCGGATCTGCGACAATTCGTCGTCGATGATGCGGTTGTTCTGGTAGCCAGCCTGCGGGATCACCCCGCCACCCCAGCCGAGCGGGTCGGTCAGGACGATCAGCGCCGGGTCCGAATAGTTGAGCGTCGGGCTGAAGATGGTGCCCGTTTCGGTCGAGGTGAAGCCGATCGTGTCCGCAGCACCCACACCGCCGCCAAAGCCGGTGCCCGAATAGCTTTCGATGCTCAGCTCGTTACGATCGGTGCGCGAATAGCCGTAATCGAACATCGCGCTCCAGCCATCGTCGCCTTCGTATTCGACGTTGAGGCCGCCGGAGAAAAGCTCTGCCTGCCGCTGGAACACATCGTTGCGGACGACGCCCTGCACGCCGTTGAAGGTGCCCGAGCTTACGAAACCGTCATCGGCGGTGCCGACGGTGAAGGGGTTGCTGAAGCCCAGCGGCAGTTCGATGCCGCGCTTCGACTGGTCGTCATCGAAGTCGGAATAGAAGCCGTCGAGCGTGACCATCCAGTTGGGCGCCGGCTCCCACTGCAGGGTGCCGGTCAGGCCCAGCCGTTCGAGGCTGGTGGAGGTGACGTAGCTCTTCGAACCGCCGATGACCGAAGGATCCGCCGCGGTGCCTGCCCCGGCATAGCCCCAGGCATTGAATTCCTGCAGCTGGTAGGGTTCGTTGGTATAGGACGCCGACAGCGCGACGCCGATCGTATCGTTGGCGAACTGATCGACATAGGTGGCGTTTGCGCGATAGCCGTATTCATCCGAGCCCGCGTTGAGCGCGCCGATGTCGGCCCAGCTGCCGCGTGCACCGAAGGCGATCACCTGCTGGTTCAGATCCAGCGGACGGATGGTGCGCACGTCGATCGTGCCGACCAGGCCCTGACCGACCAGCGAGGCGGACGGCGATTTGTAGACGATGACCTGATTGACGACTTCGGCCGGATACTGGTCGAACTCGACCGCGCGGACGTCGCTGGTGGAGGTCTGCTCGCGGCCGTTCAGGAGCGTTTGCGAGAAGTCGGGGCCGAAACCGCGAATGGCGATCACGTTGGCGCGGCCATTGAGCCGCTGCGAGGTTACGCCGGGAAGGCGGGCGATCGATTCACCGATAGAATTGTCGGGCAGCTTGCCGATGTCTTCGGCGGTGACCGATTCGAGGATCAGATCGCTGTTCTTCTTCTCGGCGACTGCGGTTTCCAGCGACTGGCGAAAGCCGCTGACGATGATGACGTTTTCTTCCACCGTGTCGTCATCTTCGGGAGCGGGGCTGGCGGGTTCGCTATCCTGCGCCAGGGCCGCAGCAGGCGCGAGCCCGCTGGCCATGGCGATCGCGAATGCGGTCACGCTCATGCCCGAGTGAATCTTGCTACGAATAGACATTCATTGCCCTCCAAATCGCCGCTATCCGCTCTTTCGCGGATTGATCGGTCCCATCCTCTGCCGTCAGCGGACCTGCATTATTCGACACAGGTTCCGTCGTGCGACTCACGCAATAGGATCGGGCAAAGCGGATCAGGAAGACAGCATACGTATACGCAACAAGTGGGCGGTTTGGCGCTGTTGCAAATTTGCCATGGCCGACGGGCAAAGCCGGCATCGGTCCGCGCCGCTCCCCCAAAGAGCGCATTTTGGCGGGGTTGCGACTGGCGTTGCGCGAGAAATCCATTACCCCTGACAACAGACGGACCGATACACGGCCGGGGCAGGAGAGGACATGGGCCGCAGGCCGACTGGCAAGCCGACGAGCTTCGACATCGCCTATCGTGCGGGTGTTTCGCAGCCCACAGTCAGCCGGGCGCTGCGGGGCGACAAGTCGGTCAGCCAGGCAACGCGCGAACGGATCGAACAGATTGCCCGCGAACTCAATTATGCGGTCGATCGCAACGCCTCCTCGCTTCGCTCGCAGCGGTCAAACACCATCGCATTGCTGTTCTTCGAGGATCCGACCCCCGACGAAAGCATGATCAATCCGTTCTTTCTGGCAATGCTCGGTTCGATCACGCGGGCTTGTGCCAACCACGGGCTCGACCTGCTGATCTCCTACCAGCGGATGGAGGACGACTGGCACACCAAGTACCACGATTCGATGCGGGCGGACGGGCTCATCCTGCTGGGTTACGGCGACTGGACGACCTATGAGGCGCGGCTGCGCGAACTGGTGCGCCAGGGAACGCACTTCGCGCGCTGGGGGTCGGTCAGCAGCGACACCAGCGGCGCAACGATCGGGTCCGATAATCTGGGAGCAGGGCGGGCAGTGGCGGAACACCTGCTGGGCAGTGGCCGCCGACGCGTTGCCTTTATCGGCCATGCGGACGGGCACTATCCCGAATTCGCCCACCGGTACGACGGTTTGTGCGCCGGGCTGCGCGACGCCGGGATCGAGCCGGATCGGGCCCTGCAGCGCGATGCGATCACCACGCAGGAGGTGGGCCGCTCTGCCACGCAGGATCTGATTGCCAGTGGCGAACGCTTCGATGCCATCTTTGCGGGCAGCGACCTGATCGCGATCGGCGCCATGCAGGCTTTGGCCGAGGCGGGGCTTTCCGTTCCGCAGGATGTGGCGGTGGTCGGTTTCGACGATATTCCCGCCGCCAGTCTCACCAGCCCGCCGCTGACCACGATCCAGCAGGATACCAAAGCTGCCGGGGAACGGCTGGTGGAAACCTTGATCGCGCAGATCGAGGGAGAGGAAACGCCGCCCGTGCGATTGCCGACGCGGTTGGTCGTGCGCGCGAGCAGCTAGCACCGTCGCCACCGCGCCCGCACGCATCAGTGCATTCGTATACGCCTTGTCGGTGCGCCGCTTCGGTGTAACCACACGCGACGACGCTAAAAATCGGCGAAACGACCGATGCGCGCCTGTGGGAAGAGGTACAGATCATGGCATCGCAGGAGGGCATTGCGCCCCAAGGAATCGCGGCACGCAAGCCCCGGATGGGAATTGGCGGGCTCGCCAATATCAGCTTCGGCTTCTTCGGTATCCAGATCGGATTCGTGCTGCAGAATTCGAACATGAGCCGCATCTTCCAGACGCTGGGCGCCAGCATGGACGATCTGCCCGCACTGTGGGTTGCCGCGCCGCTCACCGGTCTGATCGTCCAGCCGATCATCGGCCACCTGTCGGACAAAACCTGGAACCGCTTCGGCCGCCGTCGGCCCTATTTCATGACTGGGGCGCTGCTCGCCGCGATCTCGCTGTTTCTGATGCCGCTGGCCCCTGCCTTCGCTGCGCCGCTGCTGTTCTCGGCTGCGCTTTTGTGGGTGCTCGATGCCAGCCTCAACATTTCGATGGAGCCGTTCCGCGCCTTCGTGGGCGACATGCTCGACCGTTCGCAGCACGCGACGGGCTATGCCGTGCAGACCGCCTTCATCGGCGCAGGCGCGGTGGTTGCCGCGATCTTCCCCTGGCTGCTCGAACAGGTGGGGGTGAGCAATGTCGCGCCGCCGGGCGAGATACCTGATACCGTGCGCTTCAGCTTCTGGGCGGGCGCGGTGGCGCTGTTCTGCGCCATCGGCTGGACCGTGGTGACGACGAAGGAATATTCGCCCGAAGAAATGGCGGCCTTCGAAGCGCAGCGCGAGGTCGAGACGGGCGAGCCGATCCGGGCGCTGGCGGCGAAAAACTACGCTTCGGCGATCGTGTGGATACTGGCCGGGGCGGGGGTCGCGCTGGCGGTTGCGCCGCTGGGGCTGGAGAAGGAAATCTACCTGCTGGGCGGATTGCTCGCCATCTATGGCCTGCTTTCGGCAATCGGCATTTCGATGGCCAAGCAGGGGCGCAGCGCGAACATGCTCTCCAGCATCATCGGCGACTTCTCCGGCATGCCCGACACGATGAAGCGGCTCGCGCTGGTGCAGTTCTTCAGTTGGTCTGCGCTCTTCATCATGTGGATCTATTCGGGGCCCATCGTCTCGCAGTATTTCTACGGCAGCGCCGATCCCACCACCGCCGCCTATAACGAGGGCGCGAACTGGTGGAACCTGATCTACACCGTGCAGAACGGCGTCGCTGCCGTCGCCGCGCTGCTGGTGCTCCCGGCGATGAGCCGCAGGCTCGGCAAGGCGCGCACGCACATGACCTGCCTGCTGCTCGGCGCGGCGGGGTTCCTCGGCTATTTCGTGCTGCGCGATCCGAACCTGCTGATCGTGTGCGAGATCCTGAAGGGCATCGCCTGGGCCTCGATCCTCGCCATGCCCTACGCGATTCTGGCGAGCAGCCTGCCGCAGGCCAAGCTCGGCATATACATGGGGCTGTTCAACATTTTCGTCGTCGTGCCGCAGCTGCTGGTGGCGACGGTGATGGGCAGCGTGATGAAGGCATTTTTCCCCGGTGAGCCGATCTGGACGATGCTGTTCGCGGCGGCCAGCTGGGCGCTGGCGGGGCTCGCAATGTTGCGCGTAAGCGTGCCCGGCGACAAGGAGACGAGCGATGCGTAAGCTGGCCTTTGCCGCCCTGCTGGCGGCCCTGACCACTCCGGCGATGGCGCAGGGTGCAGACGGCGCTTGGCAGCCGAAGCCCTTCGTCGAGATCGAGCATCCCGATTGGAGCCGGAATGCCGTGCTCTACCAGATCAACACCCGGCAGTTCACGCCAGAGGGTACTTTCGCCGCCGCGCAGAAGGAGCTGCCGCGCCTCAAGAAACTGGGCGTCGATATCCTGTGGCTGATGCCGATCCACCCCATTGGTGAGGTCAACCGCAAGGGCACGCTGGGCAGCCCCTATTCGGTGCGCGACTACTACGCGGTGAACCCCGAATTCGGCACCGAGGACGATCTGCGCGCCTTCATCGACGCGGCACATGCACAAGGCTTCAAGGTCATTCTCGACCTCGTCGCCAACCACACCGCGTGGGACAATGCCCTCGCGAGCGAGCATCCCGACTGGTACGAGAAGACCTGGGATGGTCATTTCCGCCCGACCCCGTGGTGGGACTGGTCCGACATCATCGATCTGGACTGGAGCAAGCCCGGCGTGCGCGAGCATGTCGGCAAGGCGATGGAATACTGGGTCCGCGAGTTCGGCGTCGATGGCTATCGCGCCGATGTCGCGGGCTATATCCCCATAGACTTCTGGGATACCATGCGCGCGCGGCTCGATGCGATCCGCCCGGTGTTCATGCTGGGCGAGGTGCAGCAGACGGTCCATCATCGCGCCGCCTTCGATGCGACCTATGCGTGGGACTGGCATCACACGACCAAGCGGATCGCAAAGGGCGAAGCCGATGCGACCGCCCTGTTCGGCTACTACGCCGAGAACGAGAGTCTGTGGCCGCGTGAGGCCATGCGAATGACCTATATCGAGAACCACGACAGCAATGCCTGGGAAGGCACGCTGTACGAGAATTATGGCGATGCGCTGCCCGCGATGACCGCGCTCGCCTTCACCGGCGAGGGCCTGCCACTGATCCACAACGGGCAGGAAGCATGCAACGCCAAGCGGCTGGAATTCTTCGAAAAGGATCCGATCGACTGGAGCCAGGGCGAAGACTGTGCCTATGGCGACCTGCTGGCGCGCCTGATCGCATTTCGCGATGCCAACCCGGCGCTCGCCAACGGCCAATGGGGCGCGCGGATGAGCCAGGTGGTCAACGACAAGCCGCAGCAGCTGTTCGGCTGGGTCCGCCAGCAGGATGGCAACAAGGTGGTCGGACTGTTCAACCTCTCCGATAGACCGGTCGAAGCCGAATTGGCAGACGGGCTGGCGGCTGGCACCTACGTCGAGTTCGGCAGTGGCGACGCCGTGACGATCGCGGCGGGTGACACGGTATCGCTGCCCGCTTGGGGTTTCCGTCTGCTCGCCAGCGGATCGCAGCAGTGATGAAACGGACCTTCCGCGCGATCGGCCAGACCAGCGGGCCTGCTGCGACGATCCGCGCTTCGGTGGCCCCGACGCAAGACGGCCCGCCACCCTCGATGGGGGGCGAGCCGTCTCGCTTTGCGACCCGAAGGGAAGGTTAGAAGCTTGCGCCGATGCTGAAGACCACTGCTCCGTCCTGGCCGGGCAGGTCGGGAAGATCGGTATCGACATAGGCGACGCCCAGCGTCAGGATATTATACGACGCGCTCGCGCCGATCGACCAGTCGAGGTAACCGCCCGACCCGTAGTCGAGGCTGCCTTCCGAGTAGCCGAGGTGCGCGGTCAGGCTGATCGGGGTGTCGGGAATCCCCGTCCCCAGATCGCCGTAAACGTAGATGTTATCGCTCGGCAGGGCGGCGCCCTGTTCGGGTGCGTAGGCGGCGCCAACGGTCGCCTCCACGGGGCCGAACGCGGCCGTGACCGATGCATAGGGTTCGACATAGTCGCTGTCGCCTACCGCATCATTGCCATTGGGGTAGATGTAGTAGAGCACGCCGGCGTCGACGGTGATGCCCGACGAAACTTCGCCCGACCAGCCCGCATAGATATCGAGCTCGGTATGGCCGTAGAGCGCGCTATCTTCGAGCGAGGAGGCCCATGCGCCGACATAGAACCCGCTTTCGTGGCCGATATCGATCCCGCCTTGCACGGCGATGTCTTCATCCGAGAAGGTCACGCCGCGGAAACGGTAGTCGGTGACCAGGCTCACATTGCCGCTGATCGCAATCGGGCCGGTATCTTCCTCTTCTTCCTGGGCCAGCGCCGGGCTGGCGAACAGGAAAGCGGCAAGCAGCGCCGCCGGGGCAATTCTGGAAAAACGCATTTTCTTTTCTCCTTGGATCACTGCCCTCTCCCCCCTCTCATCCGGCTGGGGCCGCGTCCCGATCTGATGTGCCGGGATCGCGGACCCCCTCCGGTCCTAAGTCTCACTCAGTAATTATAGGCCCGTTCGCCGTGCTCGCCCAAGTCGAGGCCATCGCGCTCGACCTCTTCGGACACGCGCCCGCCGGTGATCAGCTTCGCGATGAACCAGGCAATCGCAGCGCCGATTGCGGCCCACACGATTGCCACGCCCACGGCCTTCGCCTGAATGACGAGCTGGGCCATGGCGTTGTAATCTTCGGCACCCGGGCCACCGAGGCCGGGCAGCATGGTGAACGCGGTGCCGAGCGAGCCGACGATGCCGCCGATACCGTGGATGCCGAAAACATCCGCCGTATCGTCCAGGCCAAGACGCGGCTTCATCATGGTGACGAACCAGAAGCACACCAGCGCGGCAACGGCACCGATCAGGATCGCGCCGAACGGTCCGCTGTTACCAGCCGCCGGAGTAACCGCGACCAGGCCGGCAATCGCACCCGAGCAGCCGCCCAGCAGTGATCCCTTATGGCCGCTGATGGTTTCACCCAGCATCCAGAACAGCACGCCCGCAGCGGTCGCGACGAAGGTGTTGAGCACCGCAAGCGTGGCCACGCCGTCGGCTTCGAGTTCGGAGCCGCCATTGAAGCCGAACCAGCCCACCCATAGTAGGCCCGTGCCGATCAGCGTCATGGTCAGCGAATGCGGAGGCATTGCCTCCTTCGGATATCCGACGCGCTTGCCCAGGATCAGGCAGCCGACCAGCGCGGAAACGCCCGCGTTGATGTGGACCACCGTGCCGCCTGCAAAGTCCAGCGCACCCCATTCGAAGATCAGACCGCCGGTCGCCCACACCATGTGCGCGATGGGGAAGTACACGATCGTCAGCCAGATGGCGGTGAACACCATCATGGTTGAGAGTTTGGCCCGCTCCATCGTGCCGCCGACGATCAGCGCGGCGGTGATCGCAGCGAAGGTCATCTGGAACGCGATGAAGATGTATTCGGGAATCTCCACCCCGTCGCTGAAGGTCGCGGCTCCGGAATCGGCGGTGACGCCCTTCAGGAAGACCTTGCCGAAATCGGCGATATAGGCGTTGCCGGTATCACCGAACGCCATCGAGTAACCGTAGATCACCCAGATGATCATCGCGAGCGACGCGACGCACAGGACCTGGGTGAGCACCGAGGCCATGTTCTTGGTACGGGCAAGCCCGCCGTAGAACAGCGCGACGCCGGGTACGATCATCGCCATCACCAGTACGGTGGCGACGATCATCCAGGCGGTATCGCCCTTGGCGATGGTCGCGGCGGCTTCTGCCGCAGCCACGGCAGGCGCGGTGTTTGCCGGTGCCTCCATGGCGAAGGCGGGCGTTGCCACGATTGCGGCAAGCCCGGCGGTAGCAATATTTCTCAAGCTAAACGTCATGTCTTGCCCCCTCAGAGTGCGGTGTCGTCGGTTTCGCCGGTGCGGATTCGCAGCGCCGAAGAAACGTCGATGGAAAAGATCTTGCCGTCGCCGATCGCGTCGGTCTTGGCCGCGGCGGCGATGGCTTCGACCGCCTTGGGCGCGACGTCATCCGCCACGACCGTTTCGATCCGGACCTTGGGCACGAAGCTCGTGTCGTATTCGGCCCCCCGGTATACTTCGGTATGGCCCTTCTGGCGTCCGAAACCCTTGGCCTCTGACACGGTCAGCCCGGTCACACCGACGCCGGTCAAGGCATCGACCACCTCGTCGAGCTTGAATGGTTTGATGATAGCGACGATCAGTTTCATGCTTCCCCCTGGCAGCGAAATTTCAGCGACAGACGCCACCCCGTTCAATTCTTGCTTGAACGGTCATGGTTTTGTCATTTATGATGCATCGCACAATAACTGCGGGATCGTCAATCGGATCGATGGACCGCCAGTCGGCACGGTAACCAACTGATTAATGGGGGTTTGTATATGTCGGAGCAGGTTGAGCAGGGTGTGAATTATTCACGCAGCGGGGCGGCGCACAATTTTGTTACCGCACCTGCGAAGAACGTTGCGCAGTCTCACGGGAGGATCGCCTCGATGCAGCCGGACGAATTGCGCAACGCCATGGCGGAGCTGGGCTATCTCACGCAAAGCGGACTCGCCGGGGCCATCGGGGTCGATCGTTCCACCGTCAGCCTGTGGCTCGACGGGCGGGTCGGGGTGCCGCGCCCGATCGCCAAGCTGATTCGACTGATGGTGCTCTACGAAGATCGTACCCGCCAATGACCGGGCACGGTGCCGGCCCCGCCGACCATCTCGGTCACGCGCGCAGGATCGTCATCAAGGTCGGTTCTTCGCTGCTGATCGAGCGGGAGCAGCGCGCGCCGCGCGACCGCTGGCTGGCCGGTCTTGCGCAAGATATCGTGGGCTTGCGCCAGCGGGGCGCGGCGGTGCTGGTCGTCAGTTCGGGCGCGGTGGCGCTGGGATGGCGACGGCTGGGGATGGCGCGTTCACCGCAGCTCGACCGCCGGCAGGCCGCAGCCGCAGTGGGCCAGAGCCTGCTGATGAATGCCTGGGCTGCAGCTTTCGCTCCGCACGATGTTGCCGTGGCGCAATTGCTGCTGACGCTTGACGACAGCGAATCCCCACAGCGATCTGCCAATGCCCGCGCTACCCTGGCGGTCCTGCTGGATGCAGGCGCGGTGCCGATCATCAACGAAAACGATTCCGTCGCGACGGAGGAACTGACGCTGGGCGACAATGATCGCCTGTCGGCGCGGGTCGCCGAACTTGCCGGGGCCGACCTGCTGTTGCTGCTGTCCGATGTCGACGGGCTTTACGATCGCAATCCGTCGGCGCCCGGCGCGCGGCACATTCCGCTGGTATCGCAGATCGACGAGGGGGTGGTCGCGATGGCTGGCGGCCCCGCGAGCGATGGGGTCGGCACAGGCGGCATGGCGACCAAGCTTGCAGCTGCACGCCACGCCGGGGCGCTGGGATGCGCATCGATCATCGCGAATGGTCGCGAAGCGCAACCGATCACGAGGCTGCTGGAGGGAGAACGCGCAACGCTTCTTGCGCCAGCAGGTCGTTGAAATTTCCCTCACTTCTGCCGCTCAGAAGCCGCCGGAGACCGAAAGAAACCGGAAAACAGAAATTTCAGCAATATTTTTGCTTGCCCTTAGGATTTGATGATATAAAAAGCACGCAACCGCAGCAATTGTGCTGCGCATGCGAGGAACGACGAATGAAGGCCGTGGCCGCCATCCGTACTGCCGACGAGACTGTGCATTATGCGCAGGGTCTCGCGCTGCTCCTCGTCCTTGTATTCGTACTTCTTATTCAGCGGGGGGGAGTGCCCATCGGCTAGGCTTAGCCAGACGGACCTCCAGGAACCCCGCTCTCCGAACCGGAAAGCGGGGTTTTTTATTGGGTCCGTCGAGGGATTGATTCGACATTATGACCGAGACTTCTTCCAAACGTTCCGACGCAATCACCAAGGGTGCGGCCAAGGCGCCCGCACGCGCCATGCTGCGCGGCGCGGGCTTTACCGACGAACAGATGGCCCAGCCCATGGTCGCGGTGGTCAATACCTGGTCGACAGTGACGCCGTGCAACATGCACCTCGCCGATCTGGCCGAGCCGATCCGCGAGGGCCTGCGCGGTGGCGGCGCGACACCGGTCGATTTCAACACCATCGTGGTTTCCGACGGGATCACCATGGGCGGCGAGGGCATGCGGGCCTCGCTGATCAGCCGCGAGATCATCGCGGACTCGATCGAGCTGGCGGTGAAAGGCCACTCGCTGGATGCGGCGATCATTCTGGTCGGCTGCGACAAGACCATTCCCGCCGCCGCGATGGCGCTGGCCCGGCTCGATATCCCGGGGCTCGTTTTCTACGGCGGGACGATCATGCCCGGCCAGCTCGACGGCCGCGACCTGTCGATCCAGGACGTGTTCGAAGCCGTCGGCGCACATGCCAAGGGCGACATGAGCGACGCCGAGCTGGAGAAGGTCGAGCGTGCGGCGTGCCCCGGCGCGGGTGCGTGCGGCGGGCAGTTCACCGCCAACACCATGGCAATGGCGCTGGCGATGATGGGCATCTCGCCCATGGGTTCGGGCGATCCGCCCGCGACCGATGCGGCCAAGCGCGTCGAAGCTGCACGCTGCGGGCGATTGGCGGCGAAGCTGGCGCATGAGGGTACCTCCGCACGCTCGTTCCTGACCCCGACCTCCATCCGCAACGCGGCCACGGCGGTTGTGGCGAGCGGAGGGTCGACCAATGCCGTGCTGCACCTGCCCGCCATCGCCGCAGAAGCAGGCTTCGCCTTTCCGATCGAGACGTTCGACGAATTGTCGCGCACCGTCCCCGTCATCACCGACCTGAAGCCAGGCGGGCGCTTCCTCGCGCGCGATCTCTATGCGGCGGGCGGCGTGCCGCTGTTCGGCAAGCGGCTGGCCGATGCCGGCATGCTGGAAGACACCCCCACCGTGACTGGCGACAGCCTGTTTGCGGAACTGGCGCGCGCCGAAGAAACGCCGGGCCAGCAGGTGGTCAAGTCGCCCGCCGATCCGGTCAAGGCGACCGGCGGGCTCAGCATCCTCTACGGCGACGTCGCGCCCGAAGGCGCGGTGCTCAAGACCGCAGGCTACAGCGCGGCCTTTTTCGAAGGCCCGGCCAAGGTGTTCGAGGGCGAGGAGGCGTGCTTCGCCGCCGTCAACGCCAACGCGATCGAGGCGGGTGATGTCGTCATCATCCGTTACGAAGGCCCCTCGGGCGGCCCGGGCATGCGCGAAATGCTGGCGGTGACCGCCGCGCTCGCCGGACAGGGTCTGGCCGGAGAAGTCGCGCTGATCACCGATGGGCGCTTTTCGGGCGCAAGCCATGGCTTCGTGATCGGGCACTGCTCGCCCGAAGCCGCGCGAGGCGGCCCGATCGCGTTGATCGAGACCGGCGATATTATTCGCATCGATGCCGAAACGCGCCGGATCGATGCGGACATCGACTGGGAAGCGCGCCGCGCGGCGCACACCCCGCGCCCGCCGAACCTTCTTGGCGGGGTATTCGACAAATACGCCCGCCTCGTTTCATCCGCCGCCTACGGCGCCACCACCATACCACCCGTGACCGAGTGAAGGACTCCACTACCATGCCCAAGACGATCAAGGTCTATACTGACGAAGACGCGAAGCCCGAACTGGTGCGGGGCAAGCCCGTCGCCATCATCGGCTACGGCAGCCAGGGTCGCGCCCATGCGATGAACCTGAAGGATTCAGGCTGCGAGGTGATCGTGGGCCTGCGCGACGGTTCGCCCACCGCAGCCAAAGCCCGCGCCGACGGCCTGACCGTGATGCCGGTCGCCGAAGCGGCCAAGGCCGCCTCGCTGGTCGCGCTGCTGACCCCTGACATGAGCCACGAGGCGATCTTCGCCTCCGAAATCGCGCCCAATCTGGAGCAGGGCGACGCGATCCTCGTCGCGCATGGTTTTACCGTGCTGTACGAACGCATCCAGCCCGCCGCCGGGATCGACGTCATTCTCGTGGCGCCCAAAGGGCCGGGCGATCTGGTCCGCCGTGAATACGAGCGCGGCGCAGGCGTGCCCTGCCTGTTCGCGGTGCGACAGGATGCGACCGGCGAAGCGCGCGAGCGGGCGCTGGCCTATGCCAGCCTGATCGGCGGAACGACGGCGGGCGCGCTCGAAACGAGCTTCCGCGAGGAAACCGAAACCGATCTGTTCGGCGAACAGGCGGTGCTGTGCGGCGGCGCGACCGAACTGGTCGCTGCCGGTTTCGATACGCTGGTGAACGCGGGCTACCAGCCCGAGATCGCCTATTACGAATGCCTCCACGAACTGAAGCTGATCGTCGACCTGCTGTACGAAGGCGGGTTCGAGAAGATGCACGAATTCGTCTCCGAAACCGCGATCTACGGCGATCTCGTCTCTGGACCGCGCGTCATCAACGACGAAACCCGCGCGCGGATGAAGGATGTGCTGACCGACATTCAGGACGGCACCTTCGCGCGCAACTGGATCGCAGAGAACGAGGCCGGGAAGGCCAAGTACGACGAGATGCAGGCGGCCGACCTGTCGCATCCGATCGAATCCACCGGCAAGCAGCTGCGCGGCCTGATGGCGTGGTTGCAGTCCGACGAGAAGAAGAAGGAGCAAAAGGCCGCGTAAACGCGCGCCCTTTTGCCAGAGTGAAAGCCATGAATGCCATGACCCAGCCGATCCCCAGCACCCAGACCCAGCCTGCCACCCGCACGGGCGCGCAGCTGGTCGTCGACACGCTGGCCGCGCTGGGGGTGGAATGCGTATTCGGCTATCCCGGCGGCGCGATCATGCCGGTGTACGATGCGCTGCCGCAGGGACAGATCCGGCATATCCTGGTCCGCCACGAACAGGCCGCGGCCTTCGCAGCGGATGCCTATGGCCGGGCCACGGGCCGGGCCGGAGTGTGCATCGCCACCTCCGGCCCGGGCGCGACCAACCTCATCACGGGCATTGCCAACGCCTATCTCGATTCGGTCCCGATGGTCGCCATCACCGGCCAGGTGGCGCAGCCGCTGATGGGAACCGACGCGTTTCAGGAGACCGATATTTTCGGCATGACGATGCCGATCGTGAAGCATTCGGTGGTGATCCGCCGGCCCGAGGACATTCCGTCGGCTTTTGCGGAAGCTTTCGCCATTGCCGAGGGCGGCCGGCCGGGCCCGGTGTTGATCGACCTGCCCAAGGATGTGCAGCAGGCGCTGTGTGAACCCGCCGCGCTGCGCCGCCCGGCCGCGCCCGTGCTCGCCGCGCCGTGCGCCGATGCGATTGCCGAGGCGGAGCGCCTGATCGCAGGCGCCAGTCGTCCGCTGTTCTATCTGGGCGGCGGCATTGCCCGCGCGAACGCCAGCGAGATGGTGCGCAGCATAATCGAGGAATCGGGCATTCCTGCGGTCGCGACCCTGCAGGGGCTGGGCGTTCTGCAACCCGATCACCCCGCGATGCTGGGGATGCTGGGGATGCATGGGCACCGTGCGGCGAATATGGCGGTGCAGGAATCCGACCTGCTGATCGTGGTCGGTGCGCGGTTCGATGATCGTGCGACCGGCAAGCTGGCCGAATTCGCGCCGCATGCATCCGTGGTCCATATCGATGTCGATGCCGCGGAACTGGGCAAGCTGCGCTTCGCGCACGCAGCGGTCTGCGGCAACCTGAAGGCCAGCCTCGCCGCGATCGATTTCAACATCGGAGAGATTTCCGCTTGGTGCGAGACCACGGCGCAGACCCGCGCAGCCAATCGGCCACGCTACGATGCGCCGGGCAATGGCATCTACGCGCCCGCCATGCTCAAGGCGCTGTCGGAACGGGTGGGCGACGATTTCATAGCCGCGTGCGATGTCGGCCAGCACCAGATGTGGGTCGCCCAGCATTGTCGCTTTTCCCGCCCGCAGGCGCATCTGACCAGCGGCGGGCTGGGCGCGATGGGATACGGCCTGCCCGCTGCCATCGGTGCCAAGCTGGCGCAGCCCGACAAGCAGGTCTTCGCCATCTGCGGAGATGGCGGCTTCCAGATGAACATCCAGGAGCTGGCGACGCTGCGCCGCTATCAGATCCCGGTGAAGATCGTGCTGCTCGACAATGCGATGCTGGGGCTGGTGCGCCAGTGGCAGGAGCTGTTCTTTGCGGGCAATTATTCCGAGGTCGACCTGTCCGACAATCCCGATTTCGTCGAAGTCGCCAACGCGTTCGGGATCGAGGCCTTCTCGATCGAGCGCCGCGAAGAGGTGGACGGTGCGATCGACCGGCTGATGGCCGCGCACGGGCCGATTCTCGCCCATGTCCGGATCGATCCGGAAGAAAACGTCTGGCCGCTGGTGCCGCCGGGCAAGTCCAATGCCGAGATGATGGAGAAATGACATGACACCCAAAGCACAGGGGCTCGAGCACATCCGCATCGAATTTCGCTGCGCCGAAGGGGCGCTTCGCCGCATTCTCGGCGTGGTCGAGACGCGCGGTTTCGCCCTGCGCTCCATGCAGATGGGCAGCAATGGCGATCATGCCGTGATGACGCTGGCGCTCGCCCCGATCGATCCCTTCCGCCGTGCGGAGACCATGCTGCGCCAGGTCGCCCGCCTGCAGGAGGTGGAAAGCACGATCCACCTGACCAACGGCCCGCCAGTCGCGGAGGTAACCAATGTCGCAATCGCCTGACCAGGACCCACGGCGCATCGCAATCTTCGATACGAGCTTGCGCGATGGCGAGCAGGCGCCCGGCTTTTCGATGAACACCGTGCGCAAGCTCAAGCTGGCGCATGCACTGGCCGCTTTGAAGGTGGACGTGATGGAGGTCGGCTTTGCTGCCGCCTCGCCCGGCGATGCCGAGGCGATCCACGCGATTGCGAGCGAAATCGGCTCTGCGCCCGGTGCGCCGATGCTGTGTTCGCTCGCGCGGGCGAACGAGCGCGATATCGACGCTGCCGAACGCGCGCTCGGCCCGGCCAAGAACACCCGGCTGCACCTGTTCTTCGGCACCAGCGACCTGCATCTGGCGGCGAAGCACCAGATGGAAAAGCCCGAGGCGCTGGCCACGATCGAACGGGCGATCGAGATGGGGCGGGGCCGCTTTACCGAGATCGAGTTCTCTGCCGAAGACGCGCTGCGCACCGATCCCGCATTTCTCAAGGAAGTGTTGGAGTGTGCCGCTGCCGCCGGCGCGGATGTGCTCAACGTGCCCGATACGGTCGGCTACACGTCGCCCGAGGAAATCTATGCGCTGTTTGCGGATCTGACTGTCAACGTCGCGCGGCCCGATCATGTCGTCTTCTCGACCCACAACCACAACGATCTGGGCATGGCGGTCGCCAATAGCCTCGCCGCGGTGCGCGGCGGCGCGGGCCAGATCGAATGCACCATCAACGGCATAGGCGAACGCGCCGGGAACTGCGCGCTGGAAGAGGTGGTCATGGCGCTGAAGACCCGGCCCGACCATTACCGCGCCAACACCGGCGTCGATACGCGGCAGATCTTCGCGGTCAGCCGCCTGCTGGGCGAGGTGACCGGCAATGCGCCCCCGCGCAACAAGGCCATCGTGGGCCGCAATGCCTTTGCGCACGAAGCAGGCATCCATCAGCACGGCGTGCTGGCCGACCGGCGGACTTATGAGATCATGAGCCCGGAAGACATCGGCCTGCCGTCTAACGCGCTGGTACTGGGCAAGCACAGCGGCAAGCACGCGCTGCGCGCCCGGCTGGCCGCGCTCGGCCATGGCGACATGGGCGATAATCGGTTCGAGAAACTCTACGCCGATTTCAAGCGGCTGGCCGACACCCGTCGCGAGGTGACCGATAATGATCTGTGCGATCTGATTGCGGAGGACGGGCGCGGCCACACATGGGAACTGGTGCGGGTGGAGATGCGCACCGGCACAAAGGCCAAAGAACGGCCGACCGCCAAGGTGACGCTCGATCACACGACGCGCGGCCGCCTGACCACCATCGGTCACGGCACCGGCCCGTTCGAGGCGCTGACCGATGCCTTCTGCGTCGCAGCCGAGGTGAAGGAGGGGATGCTCGAAAGCATCGATGCCCACCAGCTGTCGCGCGAGATGGAAATCGAGGTCGGCCTGACGGTCGATGGCGTTTCCATCACCGGGCGCAGCCAGCACACCGATGTGGTGATCGCCGCCGCCGAAGCCCTGCTGGCGGCGTTCAACAACCATGCACGGGCGCAGGAAACCTCGCGCCTGGCGAACGCAGCCTGAGGGACATCGGATGACACAGCCCCGATCCCTGTTCGACAAGCTGTGGGACGCGCATGTCGTTGTCTCCGAAAGCGAGGATGCGCCCGCGATCCTGTTCATCGACCTTCACCTGGTGCACGAGGTGACGTCGCCGCAAGCATTCTCGGTACTGGAAGAGCGCGGCCTGAGCGTGCGTCGGCCCGACCTCACGCAGGCGACGCTCGACCACTCGACACCGACCCTTCCTGCAGGCCCCGACGGGCGCCTGCCCTACGCCACCGATGCGGCGGAAAAGCAGGTTCATCAGCTGGAGGCGAATTGCGCGAAGCACGGGATCGACCTGCTCGGGCTGGACGATGATCGGCGCGGGATCGTCCATGTGATCGGGCCTGAAATGGGCCTGACCCAGCCGGGCAAGACCATCGTGTGCGGCGACAGCCACACCTCTACCCACGGCGCGTTCGGCGCGCTCGCCTTCGGGATCGGCACGACCGAGGTCGGCCACGTGCTCGCGACGCAGTGCGTGCTCCAGCGCAAGCCGAAATCGATGCGGATCACCTTCGAAGGTGCGCTGTCTCCGGGCGTCGGCGCGAAGGATATGGCGCTCGCCATGATCGCGCAGATCGGTGCCGATGGCGGGCAGGGCTACGCGGTCGAATTCGCCGGCGAGGCGGTGCGGGCGCTGTCGATGGAAGGCCGTATGACGCTGTGCAACATGGCGATCGAGGCGGGGGCGCGGGTCGGCATGGTCGCCCCAGACGAGACGACCTTCGCCTACCTCGAAGGGCGCGAGCGCGCTCCGCAGGGTGAGGATTGGGACGCCGCCGTGGCCCGTTGGCGCGAATTGCCCTCCGATCCCGACGCGAGCTTCGACAAGGAAGTGACGGTCGATGCCGCCGCGATCCGCTCGATGATAACCTATGGCGTATCACCCGATGCCGCCGCGCCCGTCTCCGGCAACGCGCCCCAGCCGGCCAATGATTCCGAACGCGAGGCCGCCGAATATATGCGCTTCGTCGCCGACCGACCTTTTGCCGAGGCGAAGGTAGACCGCGTCTTCATCGGCAGCTGCACCAATTCGCGCATGTCCGACCTGCGCGAAGCTGCCGAGGTGATGCGCGGGCGGCGGGTGGCCGATGGCGTCACCGCGCTGATCGTGCCCGGCTCGGAAGCGATCCGCCAGCAGGCCGAGGCCGAAGGGCTCGATGCGGTGTTCACCCAAGCGGGGGCCGAATGGCGCCTGCCGGGCTGTTCTATGTGCATTGCCATGAACGGCGATCAGGGCGCGCCGGGAGAGCTGGTGGTCTCCACCTCCAACCGCAACTTCGTGGGCCGGCAGGGCAAGGGCGTGCGCACCGTACTCGCCGGGCCTGCCACTGCGGCGGCCTGCGCCATCGCGGGCCATATCGCCGACCCTTCGCAGTATATGAGCACGGAGGCGCGCGATGCAGCCTGATCCGTTCACCCGGTTGGAGGCGCGCACGCTGGTGGTGCGCCAGTCCAATATCGACACCGACCAGATCATCCCCGCGCGCTTCCTTACCACCACCACCCGCGAGGGGCTGGGCGCGAACGCCTTCTACGACTGGCGCTACACCGGCGACGATCAGCCCAAGAATGCCTCGCCTTTCCCGGTGGCCGGTGCGGGCGAGCGGCAGGTGCTGGTCGCAGGGCCGAATTTCGGGTGCGGTTCCTCTCGCGAACACGCTCCATGGGCGCTGCTCGACTACGGCTTTCGCGCCGTAGTCAGCTCGGACATTGCCGATATCTTCAAGAGCAATGCGCTCAAGAACGGCCTGCTGCCGGTCGAGGTCGATGCCGAAACCCACGCCGCGCTGCTGGAACGACCGGGCGTCGCCATCGCCATCGATCTGGAGAAATGCACGCTGACAACCGATGACGGCATCGAAGCCAGCTTCACGGTCGAACCTTTCGCGCGCCGCTGCCTGCTCGACGGGGTCGATCCGCTCGGCCACATCCTGGCGCATGATGCCGACATTTCCGCTTACGAGACGAAAGCTGCATGAACCACACCATTGTCTTGCTGCCCGGTGATGGGATCGGCCCCGAAGTCGCCGCCGCCGCGCGCGCGGTCATGGAGGCGGTGGCACCGCACCACGGCCTGTCACTGACCTTCGAAAGCCACGATATCGGCGGCTGCGCCATCGACGCGCACGGCGATCCCTTCCCCGAGGCCACGGCAAAAGCATGCGCGCAGGCCGATGCCGTGTTCCTCGGCGCGGTCGGTGGGCCGAAATGGGATGGTGGTGGGCCGCGCCCCGAGGCAGGGCTGCTGGCCCTGCGCAAAACGCTGGGCGCGTTTGCCAACCTGCGCCCGATCACGCTGTTCTCGGGCCTCGAACATCTCTCCCCGCTCAAGCCGGAACGCGCGACTGGCACCGACATGCTGATCGTGCGCGAGCTGACTGGCGGGATCTATTTCGGCGAGAAGGAGGAGGGCGACGAGGAAGCCTCCGACCTCTGCCGCTATTCGCGCCCCGAGGTCGAGCGGATTGCCCGGATCGCCTTCGAAGCGGCGCGGGGGCGCAAGGGGCGGGTGACCTCGGTCGACAAGGCCAACGTGCTCGCCACCAGCCGCCTGTGGCGCAACACGGTGGTCGCCCTGCGCGAGGCCGAGTATCCGGACGTCGAACTCGACCACGTGCTGGTCGATGCCATGGCGATGAAACTGATTGAGCGCCCCACGCAGTTCGATGTGATCCTGACCGAGAACATGTTCGGCGACATCCTGAGCGATGAGGCGTCAGTGATCGCCGGATCGATCGGCCTCGCGCCCTCGGCCTCGCTGTCGCAGACCCACGGCGGGCTGTACGAACCGATCCACGGCTCCGCGCCCGATATCGCAGGCCAGGGCAAGGCCAACCCCGTCGGCGCCATACTCAGCGCAGCCATGCTGCTGCGCCATGCGCTGGATGCAGGCGATGCCGCCACGCAGATCGAGCGGGCGGTCGGCGCATGCCTCGCGGAAGGTACCGGTACCGCCGATGTTGGCGGCAGTGCTGGCACACAGGCTGTGATCGAGCGGGTGTGCGACAAGATTGGCGAGACGACCGGCAGCATCCCCCTTGCAGGTGCCGCTTCGCGAGGATAAGGGGCGTCCCTCCAAGCGAAATGCCGCTTTAGCTCAGTTGGTAGAGCACATCATTCGTAATGATGGGGTCACGTGTTCGAGTCACGTAAGCGGCACCATTTCTGGTCAAAGATGGAAACCGCCCCTCGAAGGCGCGTAGTAGCGAGTGCGACGCCCCTCGGCAGGGTCGAGATCGCGCCGCGCCCCAGTCTGCCAGCATTCTCAGACAGCCTTTGCGCAACGAGGGATCGTCGTCGTGAAGTTCTTCGCGCTTGCCGTCTGTCAGAACGTTTGCATCGTTGAAAAGATGCTCGAGGGAGCGGGGCCTTAGCGCCGGTGACGAAAAACTCCGGTGGCAGGCCGGTCCACCTTTAAGAGTGTTGGGGAGCGACACCTGTCAGGTCGAGAAGATCGACCGGATAACGTTGAGCAGCCAGCGCAAGCCCGGGTCTTCCTCCTTCTCGGTGGCCCAGCCTAGAAACACTTTCGATCTGGGATATTCGAACGGCACCGGCAGAATTCTCAGTCGATGGATTGGTGCCGTGAGTTCTGCAAATCGCTGCGGGACGATCGCAATCAGATCGGTGGTCGCAACGGTCACCGCCAGGCTGGCCGCATTGGGCAGGATCGCGCCGATGCGACGATCGATTGCGGCTGCGCGCACCTGACGGGCGGTCGGCAGGTGCAGGCGCATGTCCCTGTGCAGAACGGCGTGGCGGCTGCTGGCGAAGTCTTCGCGAGACAATTCGTGACCGATCCTGGGGTGCCCCTCCCGCACAACCACGACCGCATCCGCGTTCATCAACGGCTCCAGCGTAACGCCCGGCTGTTCGTGGAGGGAGATATCCATGATGACGTCCGCGCCGCCGTTGGTCAGTGCTTCGTGCGGACGCTCCCAATTGGGAGTGACGACCTCGACCGTGCAGGCGGAGTTCGCATCATCGAGCAGCTTCAGTATCGGTGGCAACACCGATGGCACGCTGAAATCGTGCAGCAGCAGGCGGAATGGTCGGCTTGCCGTGGCGAGATCGAAGTTGCTTTCGAACGTGAGCCCGCGGCGCAATGCCCCCAAGGCCTCGGTCACGGGCGGCAGCAGACTCAGCGCGCGCGGCGTAGGCTTCATGCCCCTGTCGACGCGAACGAAAAGCTGGTCGGAAAAATGGGCGCGAAGCCTCGAGAGCGCGTTGCTGACGGTCGGCTGACTCATTCCCAGTACCCGCGCGGCCTGGCTGACGCTGCCGGTCTGATAGACCGTTTCGAAAATGATCAGGAGATTGAGATCGAGCTTGCGGAGATCGCGGCTTTCCTCATGGCGCTTCTGCCGCGCAATATCCTCCATTATTCACCCCTTGAATAAGACCAATTCATAATCGGCTTGGCTGATGCGGCCATAATTGCCGAGAATCAAGATCTTTTACCATGAATCGAGCGCATTATTCCGCGCAGGAATATGTCATATTTGAATTTCGGCGGTTGTTCCATTTGCTGGCAAGTGCTTGACAGCGCACGCAGAAATACGTGCGTGTCGGCCGGCTCAAGGCGAGTCCCTGCGGCGCAAGTATCTGGTTCGCAAGGGAAAGTTTGATGGGTCTCACGGTCGCTCGCAGTGGTAACTCTGCCGGAATCACTGCTCGGCGGGGTCGCGCGCTGCGCCGTGCGGCCTTGATCGGCGGGGCGTCGGCGCTGGCGCTGACGGTGAGCGCGCCTGCGCTGGCGCAGGATTACGGCAGCGGCGGCGAAGGCGGGCAAACTTTCTCGGGTGTCGACAGCGGGATTCAAGACGGGGGCGAAGGCGGAGACGGCCCGAACGGCGAAGATGGCGGCGACGGCATTCAAACACCTAGCGGTATCGGCGTCGAAGGCGGCGGCGGCGGCGGTGGCGCTGCCGGGATTACCGGTGGTGCCGGCGGTGATGGCGCACAGGGCTTTCGGCGTGGTGTAACGGTCGCGGGGGGCGCGGGCGGCGCAGGTGGCGCTACGCCCGGTGCTGCGGGCCAGCCTGGGGCCAATGGTGAGGATAGCGGGGCCGAGGGCGCTGGCGGCGGGGGCGGGGGTGCGCATGGCGGAGTGACGAGCTTCAACAACCAGACCATCACAGGTGGGGCATTCGTCGGCGGTAATGGCGGCAAGGGGGGCAATGCCGGGGGTGGCACCGCTGTGGGCGGATCGGGCGGCGGCGGCCAGGGCGGCTACGGCTTGCTCAGCACACGGGTCAACGGCAATCTGAAGAATGACGGCTCCACGGTGACCGGTGGCGATGGTGGCGATGGCGGCAGCAGGACTTTTTCCGGCGGTGGCGATGGCGGCACGGGTGGCATCGGGATCGCATTTACCGGTGCGGGCAACACCTTCACCAATAACGGCACGGTAACGGGCGGTGATGGCGGCAACGCAGATCTGGGATCTTTTTCGGCTCCCCGTGGCGCCTCAGGCTCCGGCGGGGTGGGCATCATCGGCACTAATCTCACCGTCATCAATGACGGTTCGATCAGTGGCGGCCTCTCGGGTTTTACCGCGGATGTCTTCAATCGTTTCATCCGCGCCAATGCCGTCACTTTCGGCGCAGGCGATAATATCTATGAACATCGGGCCGGGGGCAGCGTTACCGGCAATGTCGTGGGCGATGGCGACGACCTGTTCCGGCTGGGCGGCGATACGGACGGCAGCTTCGCTGTCGGCCAGTTCGGTTCGACCTACCAGGGCTTCGCGACCTATCAGAAAACCGGTATTTCGTTTTTCACGCTGACCGGAACGACCACGCAGGTCACCCCCTGGACCATTTCCGGCGGCGCGCTGGTGATCGTCAGCGATGCGGCGCTGGGCGCGACGTCGGGCGATCTGACGCTGACGGGCGGGGGTATCCTGCTGACAGAGGCCGACATTACCAGCGCGCGCAACGTGGGCGTCACCGGTACGGCCAGCATTGGTACCGCCGGCAACACCGCGATTTTCAACGGGTCGTTCTCCGGGGGCGGGCTGCTTAACAAAACCGGCACAGGCACCTTGGTGTTGAACGGGGACAACAGCGCACGCACCGGCCAGACAAGTCTGGTGGCCGGGACTTTGCGGCTCGGCAATTCGGCCGCACTGGGCAGCGGCGTTCTTGCAGCCAGGACCGCATCCACTATCGATTATGCCGGTGGCGTGGTCATCGCCAACCCGATCACCATCGGGCTCGTTTCGGGAACGAACCTTACGCTCAACCAGACTGGCGGCGCTGCGGAGCAGAGCGGCGTCATTTCCGATGGCGGCAACACTTACGGCATCACCAAGACCGGCAGCGGCAATCTGACCTTGTCCGGTGCGAACTCCTATGGCGGCACCACCACGGTGGCCGGAGGCACGCTGACCGTCACCACCAATAATGGGCTCGGCACGGCCGGTGCGGGCACCACCGTGCTGGACGGCGCGACCCTGGCCTTCAACGGTGCAAACCTGACCATCGGCGAGGCGATCAGCGTTACGGGCAGCGGTGCGAATGGTGGAGGTGCGCTGAGGCTGAACGGCGGCTCGACATTGCTGAGCGAGCAGGTCACGCTGACCGGCGACACGTTGGTCTTGGCACTCGACGGCACATTGAACCTTGCGGGGGGCGTAAGCGGCGAACACGATCTGACCGTCGAGGATACCGATACCAGCGACCGCGGCCGTATCAGGTTGGGGGCGCTGGATATCGGTTCGGGCGATTTGACGGTCAATCGCATTGCCGCCGCATTCGACGCCGGAAACAGCTTTACCGGCAATGTGCTCGTCAACTCCTCGACCCTGGATCTTGTTGCCGGGGGTGCCAGCACTATTGATGATCGGGCGCGGGTTACACTGGACGTGCCGTTCTTCGGCTATGATGCGAGGATCAACCTCTATCAGGACGAAACGATCGGTTCGCTTGCAGGGACGCGAGGCTTCGTCGTCGCCGTGGATGGCGACCGGACCTTTACCCTCGGGGGCGACGACACCAGCACCAGCTTCGGCGGCGAGTTCTTGGGGTCGCTTTCACTGGTCAAGACGGGGGGCGGCACGTTCACCCTCACCCGCACCGACGGTTTCCAGCCCTCGGGCGCTACCGGAGGTGTGACCATTCGTGGCGGTACTCTCGCCATCTTTGACGATCGGTCGCTCGGCGCCGATTCGGGTGCGCTTACGTTCGACGGCGCAGGTGCGACGCTGCAGACGCTGGCGGACCTCACCAGTTCGCGCAATATCGCGCTCACCAGCGGCGGCATTTTCAATACGGATGCAGGCACCTCAGCCACCTTCTCGGGCATAGTGTCCGGCAATGGCAGCCTTGCAAAGGCGGGCGCAGGCACGCTCGTGCTCACCGGCGCGAATACGTATTCCGGTGGCACATTGCTTGACGCAGGTACGATCCGCGTCCGGTCGAATAGCGCGCTTGGCACCAATGGCCTGACAGCCGCCGACGGCACGACGCTGGATTTCGCCGCTGCGATCACCATCGGCAATAATATCGTCACGAACGGCACTCTCACTCTGAACCAGTCGAGCGGCAGCTCGGCTCATACGGGTGCCATCACCGGGGCCGGCGGGATTACCAAGACCGGCGCAGGTTCCCTGAGGCTTTCGGGCAATCAGCTGTATGATGGGGTCACGCGGATCGCCGGTGGGGTGCTAATTGCCGACAGCGATTTCTCGCTTGGCACCACGATTGGCAACACCATCGTGGAAAATGGCGCGACGCTCGATCTGCAGGGCCTATCCACGAGCGAAGCGATCACGATCTCCGGTGCCGGCGTGAGTGGGCTCGGTGCGCTGCGCAATTCCGCCCTGTTTGCCACACTTAACGGACGCGTGACCCTGGCCGCCGGTGCCACGATCGCGTCGGGCGGATCGACGCTCCAACTCGCGGGCGGGATCGATGGAAATCACGATCTCACCCTCAATTCCGCATCGCAAATCCAGGTCAATTCCGATCTCGCGATCGGTAACGGCAATCTCACGATTGACGGCGGCGGCATCGTGGCCCTGCGGCGCAGCAACAGTTTCACTGGCGATGTCACGGTCGCCAACGGCCTCCTGATCACGGGCGCAGACGACGGGAACGTCTACAACACCATCGGCGATGCCGCCGCGCTGACCCTTCGCTCAGGGTCCACCTGGCGGCTGGCTCAGAGCGGGGAGACGATCGGCTCGCTCGCCGGAAGCGGATATATCTATTTCGACGGGGTCCGCACCCCCGGGCGGATCGGGCGATTGACTGTCGGCGGCGCCAACACGTCGACCTCGTTCGCCGGACAGATCAACGAGCAGAACAATGGCGTCCTGTCGCTGACCAAGGTTGGCACAGGCACGCTGACCCTTTCGGGAGCCAGCACCTATAGCGGCGGCACCGTGCTGAGCGAAGGCACACTCGGCCTCGGATCGTCCAACGCGCTGGGCACAGGTACACTGCAGGCGGCAAACGGCACAGGCCTGACTCTCGCCAACGGTGTCGACATCGCCAACGCCATCGAACTGACCGGCAATGCGTCGGGCGCCGTCAGTTTGGGGGTGGGAAGCGGCGAGGCGACCGTTTCGGGCATCATTAGCGGCTCGGCAGGAGTGCTCAAGGTCGATCCGGGCACACTGGTGCTGACCGGCGCGAATACCTATTCGGGCGGCACCACGATTTCCGGTGGCACCATCGCCATCGCTTCGGATGCGGCACTGGGCGATAAAAACGGCGCGATCCGGTTCACCGGCGCGACCGGAACGCTGCGGACGACGTCCGACTTCACCCTCTCCCGCGACATCGTGCTGGATGGATCGGGCACCATCAGCACCGACGCAGGCACCACTGCCACAATGTTCGGCTACGTCCGGGGCACGGGCAATCTCACCAAATCGGGTGCCGGCACCCTGACGCTGTCCGACGGCAATACCTATAGCGGCGATACATTTCTCACCGGTGGCACGGTTCGACTGTTGGGCGACGATGCACTCGGTACCGGGCAGCTGGTCGCCAGCGGCGGCACGACCATCTCATACGGCGGGATCAACACCATCGCCAATGCGGTCGAAATCGCTGGCAATGTGGGTTTCAATGTAAACTCCGGCACCGGCACGCAAAGCGGCGTGATCTCGGGTTCGGGTGCTATGACGAAGACCGGGGCGGGTACGCTGACGCTTTCCGGCGAAAACACCTATACTGGCGGCACCACCCTGAGCCTGGGTACGCTGGCGCTGCAGAACAGCAGCGCGCTTGGCACGAACGGATTGACTGCCGCCAACGGCACCACCATCCGGTTCGGCGATGGCGTGAATATCGCCAACGGCGTGAACGTCCTCAACAATGTGACGCTCAATCAGGCCGCTGGAACCGCAGAGCTCAGCGGGCAGATCACGCAGTCCACTATCGGCACGCTGATCAAGACGGGTGCGGGCAACCTGACCCTGTCCGGCTCCAGCACGTTCAACGGCGCGGTTTCGGTGCGCGAAGGTACCGTCACGGTGGCGTCCAACTCCGCGCTTGGCAGCACTTTGCAGGGCGTCAGCGTGGACGACGGTGCCACGCTCGCCTTTACCGGTTTGCGTACGATCAGAGACGACGTCCTGTTGCAGGGCACCGGCGTTGGCGGTCTGGGGGCGCTTCGCTCTCAAGGCTTGAGCACCATCATCACCGGGCGGGTAAGCCTGCTCGGCTCGACGCTCATCTCGTCCGAAGGGGACGGGCTGATGTTCACCAACTTCGTTGGTGCAGGAGCGGGCGCCGACCGCGATCTTACCGTCACTGGCTCTGGAGATACCCTGTTCGGCGGGGAGGTTGCCCTGCGCGGCGGCACGCTGACGAAGAACGGCACCGGATCGCTCGCCCTGATAGCGGACAACAGCATCGACGGTAGCGTGTTCGTAAACGCGGGCACCTTGCAGATCGGCGGAGGGATCGAGAACGGTCCGTACGATACGATCGGCGATACGGCACGCCTCTCCATCGCTACCGGAGCCACGGTGCGGCTGGAGCAGGCGAACGAAACCATCGGTTCGCTTGTCGGCAGCGGCAACCTGCAGAGCGTCGTTGCCGGTGGCCTGCTGACGGTAGGCGGCGACAACACATCGACGACCTTCTCGGGCCTGCTGGGTGAAAGCGGCGCAGGCAGCAGCCTTGCGATCGCGAAGACCGGCACCGGCAACCTGACCCTTACGGGAACGAATACCTATTCCGGCGCAACCACGGTTTCGGCAGGCACCCTGACGGTCACGAACGCGGCTGCGCTCGGCAGCACGGCGGGCGAAACGATCGTGCAGGATGGTGCGACGCTCGCGCTGGACAAGACCAATCTTCTCGGCATTCGTCCGTACGATCTGCTGAGCGAGAATATCTCGCTTTCGGGCAGCGGAGTTGGCGGAAACGGCGCGCTGACGAATGTCGCCGGTTATAATCTTCTCGTCGGGGAGGTGTCGCTCGCCGGAGCGACCACGATCGGCGGACAGGCGGGGCGGCTCGATTTCATTGGCGGTGTCACCGGCACCGACACCGATCTGACACTGGTCGGTGGATCGGACATTTATTTCACCTCCAACTTCGCCACTGGGAATGGCAATCTGATCATCAACTCGACCGGTCGGACCCTGCTTTCGACCGACGCGGGGATCGATAATGATTTCACCGGCGATGTGACGGTCAATGCCGGCGCGCTCGAGATCCTGGGGCGCAATGGTGCAAGCGCCATTAACGATGATGCGCTTCTCGCCATCAACGGCGGCATGGTCACACTTTCTGCAAGCGAGAGGATCGGCGCTCTCTCCGGGTCGGGATCGCTCGTCGCGAACGGGAACCGCACGCTCACCGTCGGCAACGCGCAGTCCACCACATTTTCAGGCATTCTGTCCGAGAATTTTTCCACGCTGACACTCGCCAAGACGGGCACCGGCACGTTGACGCTGACCGGCGCCAATACCTACACCGGCGCCACCAATGTGCAGGCGGGCACACTGGTCGTGAACGGCGATCAGAGCGCGGCGACGGGCCTAACCAGCGTCGCGAACGGAGCGACCCTGGCAGGCAGCGGTATCATCGGCGGCGATGTGACGCTGGCCGATGGCGCGTCACTCAACCCCGGCACCAGCCCGGGCACCATGACGATCAATGGAAGTCTCGATCTTTCTGCCGGATCGATCCTGAAGTTCGAATTCGGTGAAGCTGGCGTCGCAGGCGGTGCGCTCAACGATCTGGTCGTCGTGAACGGCGATCTGACGCTCGACGGCATATTGAACGTGACCACCTCGGCGGGCGGCAGCTTCGGCGTGGGCGTCTATCGCGTGTTCGACTATGGTGGTGCGCTGATCGACAATGGGCTGACGCTGGGCTCCACCCCGGCAGGCAACGCGTTCATCCAGACCTCGGTTGCGAACCAGGTCAACCTCGTCAACACCACGGGCCTCAGCTTCAGTTTCTGGGACGGCGCGGCTGGCGCGAACAACGATGCCGTCGACGGCGGCAGCGGCGTTTGGCAGAGCGGCGCTGGGAATGCCAACTGGACCGATGCCAATGGCGCGCTGAACGGCGCATACGACGATGGCACCTTCGCGATCTTCCAGGGCACCGGCGGCACCGTGACGGTGGATACGTCGCTGGGCGATGTAACGGTATCGGGCCTGCAGTTCGTCACGAATGGCTACGTGGTCGAAGGCGGCACGCTGACGCTGAACGGCGGTGCGGAATCGATCATCCGCGTGGGCGATGGCACTGCGGGTGGCGCGGGCGTAACCGCGACCATTGCTGCAAACGTTTCCGGCGCTACGCAGCTGGTCAAGACCGATCTCGGCACGCTCGTACTTTCAGGCACCAACGACTACACCGGCGGCACGCGTCTGGAGGGCGGCGTGCTCTCGCTCGGCAATGCGAATGCGTTGGGCGGCGGTACGCTGAGCGTGGCGGACGGGACCGGGCTGATCCTCGCGAATGGGGTGGATGTCACAAACGCGATCAGCCTCGGCGGCAATCTCTCGGTCGAGTCCGGCGGTTTCAGTCAGGGGTTGAGCGGCGTTGTCTCCGGCAACGGCAGCCTTACCAAGACCGGGAATGGCAGCCTGACCCTTTCCGGCAGCAACACCTACGCGGGCGGCACCGCGCTCACTGCGGGTACGCTCATTCTGGAAAACCGTCTTGCGCTGGGCACGGGAGCTCTCGCCGCTGCGGACGGCACCCGGATCGACCTTGCCGGCATTCCGTCGCTCGACAACCGGATCGTCCTGAACGGCGCAGTCCAGTTCGCCGCGACGGCTGGCGACGCATTCCAGAACGGCACTATCTCCGGCGCCGGTTCGCTTGAACTGGTGGGCTTCGGCCTGCTGGGGCTGAACGGCACCAACACCTATACCGGCGGGACGACCATCAGCAGCGGCACGCTGGCGATCCAGTCCGACCGCGCACTGGGCGCGGCTAGCGGTTCGCTGACCCTGGGCGGGTCGCTCAGCACGCTGCGCCTGCGCGGCGACTGGAATACTTCACGCGATATCATCCTGACCGGTGGCAGTTCGACGATCGACGGGTTCGGCTGGAATGCGAATATTGCAGGCACGATTTCGGGTGCTGGCGGGCTGACGTTCGACGGTGCGGGCGCCGTGACCCTTTCGGGCGGGAACACCTACCGGGGCGGCACGCTGCTTCGCGGCGGCACTCTGGCCCTCCAGAACAATCGCGCGCTGGGCACCGGATCGCTCACCGCAGCGGACGGCACCTCGATCGCCTACGGCGACGGCATCGGGATTGCGAATGCGATCGCCGCCCAAGGTTCGGTTTCGCTCGTCCAGGCAGGCGGGGGCGCGACGCAGGGCGGGGTCATCTCCGGCGCGGGCGATCTGACCAAGACCGGCACCGGCACGCTGACCCTGTCTGGCGCCAGCACCTATAGCGGTACGACGACGGTTGCGGCAGGAACGCTAACCGTTGCGAACGATTCCGCACTCGGCACGACCGACGCGGGCACCACAGTGCTGGACGGGGCCACTCTGGCCCTTGCCCAGGCGAACATTGCGGATGACATCTCGATCACCGGCACTGGTGTCGGCGGCAGGGGCGCGCTCGTTGCCGACAATGGCAACGGCACGGTCACCGGGACGCTTACTCTGGCAGGCGATGCGAGGACCGGCGGGAACAGTTTCCTGACACTTTTCGACGTCGATATGGGCGCGCACACGCTGACACTGGGCGGCGACGCAGCGACGGCGATCGACGGGAACGGCATTTCCGGTACCGGCAACTTGATCCTGGATACGGTTGCCGCATTCCGCGTCGCCAACAGCTTCACCGGGAACCTCGATATCATCTCCGGCGGGCTCGTTTTGATCGCGAGCGGCGCGGACACGATTTCCGATAATGTGGCCGTGTCGATGGCCGACGGCACCATCCTGAACCTGGCACAGAGCGAAACGATCGGATCGCTTTCGGGCGCAGGCACGGTGGGCACGCTGGACAATGTGCGCAGCGCCACGCTGACGCTGGGCGGCAACAATCTGTCCACCACCTTCTCTGGCCAGTTCGCAGAAGACCGGGATACCCCGCTGTCGATCGTCAAGAACGGCACGGGCGCCTTCACCTTGACCGGCGCGAATGCCTATAGCGGCGGTACCACGCTGAACGCAGGGTCGCTCGTCCTGGGCAATGCATCGGCGCTCGGCACGGGCACCCTGAACGCAGCCGACGGCACGACGCTGGGATACCTTGCCAATCTTGATGTGGCCAATGCCATCACACTCGCCGGGGCGGTCACGTTCGACCGCGGGCAGTTCTCCGTTACCCAGTCGGGCAATATCGGTGGAACGGGCTCGCTGATTGCTGCGGGCGGCGGCACGCTGACGCTGTCGGGCAACAACACCTATAGCGGCGGCACCATGCTGAGTGGCGGCACGCTGGCCGTAACCACCAATACGGCGCTTGGTACCGGCGATCTGACGACGACGGACGGTTCGCGCCTGATCTACTTCACGCGCGACATGGCGATCGGCAACGGAATCGTGCTGAACGGCGCGCTGGAAGTCTGGTCCGATGGCGCGGCCACCCAGAACGGAGTGATCTCCGGCAGCGGCAGCCTGCTTACACGCTTCGGCACGCTCTCTCTCACCGGCGCGAACACGTTCACCGGCGGAACGACCATCGAGAGCGGCGGTATCAGCGCGCTGAACAATTCCGCGCTGGGCACTGGCGCCGTCACCATGAACGACGGGACCGGACTGAACTATGGCGACGGGATCACCTTGGCCAACGCTCTCACGTTGAACGGTACATCCCTCCTGCAGGTAGACGGCACCGGTTCCGCGACGCAGGCCGGCGCAATTTCCGGCAGCGGCAGGTTGGTCAAGCAGGGCGCCGGAACCCTCGAACTGGGCAGCGCCAATACGTACACAGGCGGGACGACGCTCTCGGCAGGCACGCTCGCACTCGGCAATGCGCAGGCCCTTGGGTCGGGTGATCTGCTGAGTGCCGGCAACGTGACGATCGCACTGGGCAATGGCGTTTCGATCGCGAACAACGCCCAGCTCTTCGGCCCGACGACGCTCAACGCCGATGGCTCCTCCGCGTTTTCCGGGCAGATCTCGGGCAGCGGTGCGCTGGTGCGCACGGGTATCGGTACGTTGACCCTGACCGGCGCGAACACCTATAGCGGCGGCACCCTGCTCAACGGCGGGGCGACAGTGATCGGCAATGGCAATGCGCTGGGCACCGGCACCATAACCGCGCAAGGCGGCGCGCTAGCCTTCGGCGCGGACGAGATTGCGCTTGCAAACGCGATCGACCTCCAAAGCAACCTCGGCGTAGACATCGGCAGCAATACCGTGGCGCTGACGGGCATGGTGTCGGGCACCGGCAGGCTTTTCCTCAACGGATCGGGCGCGCTGCTGGTTTCGGGTAACAACTCCTTCACCGGCGGAACGGAGATTGCCAGCGGCACGATCGGCCTGCTCAGCGATGCGGCTCTGGGCACCGGGGGTCTATCGGCTGCCGGTGGCAGCACCATCGCCTATGCGGACGATGTCACGATTGCCAATACGCTGGCGCTGTCCGGCGGCGTCACGCTGGACCAGGCAGGCGGTTCGGCCACGCAGGCGGGCCGGATCACCGGCTTCGAGGGCAGTCTGGTCAAGACGGGTGCCGGCGTGCTCACTCTGACGGGCGCCAACACCTATGCGCGCGGCACCACTCTTACCGGGGGCGCGCTGATCCTCGGCAGCGACAGCGCGCTCGGCACCGGCGTGCTGACGGCAGCGGATGGCACGGCCCTCGGCTTCACCGGCGATCGTACGATCGGCAATGCGATGAGCTTCGCCGGTGCGGTCACGCTCGACAGCGGCACTGGCGTCACATCGCTGGGCGGAGCGATCTCGGGCAGCGGAACGCTCGCCAAGCAAGGCGCGGGCACGCTGTCCCTGACCGGCGACAGCGCCTATACCGGCACCATCGGCGTGCAGGCGGGCACGCTGCGCAACACCGGCAACTTCGCGGGCAATGTGGCCAACGCCGCAACCTTCACCAATAGCGGGACGGCGGGCGCTGCGGCCAACTCCGGCACGCTGACAAACAGCGGTACGCTCGCCTCGCTCTATAATGGTGCGAATGCGACGCTGACGGGCGACAGCATTATTGTCGGCACTGTCGAAAACGAGGGGACTCTCGCGCTTGGTGGTCAGGCACAAAGCCTGCTGCAGCTGAGCGGATCGACCACGGTCAATATGGCAGCAGCCCTGTTGGGCGATGTGGCGCTGCAAGGTGGCACGCTCTCTATCGGTGCCAACGGCCAGCTGACCTTCGCCTCGCTCGCCACGGCGGCGGGCACCACGCTTTCGCTGAGCGATGGCGCGACCCTGCGGGGTACGGGCAATTCCACGATGCTTGGCGGGATCACCAATGTCGCGGCAGGTGCTTCGCTGATAGCCAATGGGGCGATCACCAATCTTGCGACCGGCGTCCTGACCTTCGCTTCGGGTGCGACGATCGATACCGACGCCGACACGAACGGCGACGAAGCTTTCGCCAATGCAGGCACCGTGCGCCTCGCGGGCACCAACTCGCAGATCGTCAGCGTCGGGGGCAATGGCGGCAATGATCTATCGAACCTTGTCGGCGCACAATTGCTGGTCGATGCGGGCCGTCTCGACGTTGCGGGCATGCTCGCCAATGCGGGCAACGTCTCGCTGGCGGCGAACGGTGTCCTCAATGCGGATATGCTGGTGAACGCCAGCGGCGGCTCCATCGTCAATGCGGGCACGATTTCCGCGAGCAGCGGGATCGCCAATCAGTCGGGTGCTACGCTCTCGACCACCGGCACGCTGGCTGGGCCGGTCGCGAACGAAGGCGCGATCGGTGCGCAAGGCATGCTGAACGGCTCGCTTGCCAATGGGGGCGCGGGGCTGTTCACCTTGACGGGCGACCTTGCATCCAATGGTTCGGACATCGCCAATAGCGGCACTGCGGTGCTGGACGTATCGGGTGGCGACTTCACCGGGATCGGTATGCTGGCCAATGCGTCGTCGGGCGCGGATGGCGCAGGCGGCGTCGCGGGGCTGCGGATTGCTGCGGGTCGCATGCTGGCGGCGGACCTGATTGCCAATAGCGGCGAGCTACTGGTTGCGGGCACTCTCGCCGCGCGGGTCGAGCAGACCGCAGGCCTGCTGGGCAATATCGGACTGATTACCGGAGACACGATCGCCGGCGGCGGCCTGGTGCTGGGCACCGGGGCCTATGGCGGCGATGTCACCATCCTGACCGGCGCAGCCATTGCACCAGGCACCATCGGCAGCGCGGCGACGACCAGCATTGCTGGGATGTTCGGGCTCGGCGGTACGGCGAGCTACGATCTCGGCACGGCGGATGTGATCGGGGGAGCCACCAACGACCTGATCCTGGCGGGCAGCGCGGTGATCGACGGCGGCACCTTCGACCTCAACAATGCGGGCGCGGGCAGCTATCGCCTGATCAATACCGGCAGTGCAGGCAGCATCGCGGTCGGCGAAGTTACCCTCGCCAACGTGGCGCAAGGCTCGCGCATCTATACCACCGGAAATGGCCAGTACCTCAACGTGCAGGTCGGCTACCTCTCCACCCAGTACTGGGACGGTTCGGCTTCGGTCGGCGACGGTACGGTCGACGGGGGAGCGGGCGTGTGGACCAACGCGCTTGGGGCAACCAACTGGACCGCCGCCACCGGCGCGCTCAACAATTCATGGCAGGGCACGATCAATCCGCCCGTCACCGCAGTGTTCGGCGGGACGGCGGGCACGGTCTCGGTCGATACGAGCGCGGGCTATCTCGGCTTCGGCGCAATGCGCTTCGACAACGATGGCTATGTCCTCGCCGATGCGGCCGGCGACGATGCGCCCGATCTTGGCGCGGACGGCACCACCGCCAACGTATTCGCAGGGATCGCGAGCAGCGAAGGCGGGATCGCCAGCACGATCACCGTGACCGATGCGGCCAGCGCCGCGCGGATCGAAGCCGGGATCGCGGGTGTCACCGCGACGACCGGCCTGATCGTCGACGGCGCGGGCACGCTGGAGCTGGCGGGCAATAACGAAGGGCTCACCGGCACCATCGCGGTGCTGGACGGCACGCTGCGCGCCAGCGGCGGCATGGCGATTTCGAACGCCTCCGCCCTCGTCCTGCGCGGCGATGCGCGGTTCGAGATTGCCGACGACGAAGCGATCGGCTCGCTCGACGGAAGTGCGGCGAATTCGGTCGATCTCGGCGGGAACATGCTGCTCGCAGGCTTCAACGGCGACGACACGACGTTTGCCGGTGTCATCTCGGGCACGGGCAGCTTCGTGAAGACGGGCGAGGGCAAGATGACCCTGACCGGCGCCAACACCTATACCGGTACCACCGGGGTGACGGGCGGTACGCTGGTCCTGGGCGCGGACGATGTGCTTTCGGACCAGAGCTTCCTGACCGTCCAGAGCGCGACGCTCGATCTGCAGGGCAATTCCAATACGGTCGGCGCCTTCCAGCTGATCGATGGCACGCTGGCGGGGTCCGGCACGCTGAGCGCGCTCGAATACCAGCTCGAAGATGCGCAGGTCGATGCGAACCTGGGCACCGGCGTGCTGTTCCAGACAGGCGGCACATCTGTGCTGGGTGGAACCTCGGCGGCGGATATCGTCGCGATCAATGCGGGCACACTGCGCCTTGGCGCGAGCGAGCGCCTTGCCGATAGCGCGAGCGTGCAGGTGGCGGAGGATGCTTCGTTCGACCTTTCAGGCGCGACCGAAACGATCGCCGCGCTGTACGGCATGGGTATCGTCGATCTGGGATCGGGGCAGCTGACTCTGGGCGGTACGGGGCTCGACTCCGGCTTTGGCGGAACGCTGTTGGGCAGCGGTACGCTGGCCAAGACCGGCGGCGGGATCTTCACGCTGCTGGGCGATCAGCAAGGCTGGACCGGCAATTTCAATTTGGCGGCCGGCACGCTGCGGTTCTTCGGCAACAGCTCGGGAGGCGCGCTGATTTCTGGCGGCACCCTGTCCGGCAACAGCACCTTTGCATCTTCTCTCACCATGACCGGCGGCACGATCTCGCCGGGTTACGAGGATGCACCGATCGGCATGATTTCCGCGCAGACGATCGACCTGCTTGGCGGTACCGCGCTGTTCGATTTCCGCTCGCCAGAGTTCGGCGGCGCGGCCGATGCACTGGTCGCCAGCGGGGCGATCACCATTTCCGGCACACAGGTGGCGATTGCCAGCACCGACTCGCGTTCCAGCTTCCCTGCGGTGCAACGCTACGCCATCGTCCAGGGCAGCAGCCTCACCGGCACCTTCGCCAATGGCAGCACCTTCGAGCAGATGGACAACGAGCCGCAGCTGTTCTGGCGCTTGCGCTACGACCTGGTCGAAAACGGGGTGGCCCTGGAAGTGCGGCGGATGTTCGACTTCGGCGCCAATCTGGCCGAAGGCGCAACGCCCAACCAGATTGCGGTGGCAACCACGATAAGCAGCGGGCAGCTCGATATCGGAGATGCCTTCTCCGATGCCATCCTGCCGCTGGCCGATCTGGCCGAGGCCGACCAGTTGCGCGTGTTCGACAGCCTGGGCGGCGAAAGCCTCACCCACGTGACCACAAGTGCGTTCATCGAAGGGCAGCGTTTCGCCGACCTGCTGACCCGTCGGATTTACAGCAAGGCTCTGATGCAGGCGGACACTCGGTCGCCAGCGAAGGCCCGCGCGCTGGCCCCCGTCTCGCCGGGCGAGGCGGATGCCCTTGCGGCCCCCGACGTTGCGTCGCTCTCTATGTGGATGCAGGGTTTTGGCGGCAGCGGGTCGATCGAGGGCGATAGGGTGACGCGCGGCCTGCGCCACGATGTCAGCGGCCTGGCCGGTGGTATCGAGGCACGCTACGGCGCGTTCAAGGCGGGTGTCGCGGGCGGCTATTCCGATGGCAGCTACGATGTCCGGTCCCTGCAAGCCAGCATGCAGGGTGAGGTCGTGCATGTCGGTGGCTATCTGGGATACGAAGGCGAGGCCGCGTTTGCCGGCCTGTTCGGTTCCTATGTGGAAGGCGACTTCGACAGCACGCGCCGGGTCAGCGCAGCCAATGTCCGCACCCTCACCGCGCAGGCGGAGGTCGACATGAAGGGGCGGACTCTGGGCGGCTTTGCCGGTTACCGCGCCCCGCTTGGCAACAATATCGTCCTCGCGCCGATGGTGGGCGCGACGAACATTCGGATCAAGCGCGACGGCTTCGACGAAACCGGGGCGGACCCGCTGAACCTGCAGGTGTCGCAGGAAACGCGCGAAGTCACCTACGGGACCGCACAGCTGCGACTGAGTTCGGCCACGCCCGTATCGGGCGGTACGTTCGAACCCTATCTTGCCGGCGGCGTCGAACGGTACTGGGGCGATCTGCGCGCGGTCAGCACCATGCGTTTCGCCGGTGCCGCGGGCGACATGGGGTCTTTCCGGATCATCGGCGCGCCGCTTGAAAAAACGGTTGGCGCGTTCGGGGCAGGCTTCGATGTGCGTCCCAACGACCGGATCGAGATTGGCGCCAGCGCAGGTGTTCGGGTCGGTGATCGGGTGACCCAGAGCACGGTAGAAATGCACGCCCGCATCCGCTTCTGAGCGCGTCTGCTCGGGTCGTTAGAAATCGCCTGCCCGCCCAGGGGCAGGTGCTACCGGGCCGCCCGTCACACAGCGACGGGCGGCCCGGGCTTTGTCTCGCTTGCTCGGGCGGGGCGATGAACCCGCGCAAACGGGATTGCGCCTATAACTCTACATATGTATAAGATCGTGCCTATGGTTCGATCCCGACGCCCGTCTCCGCAGATGCTCGCCGTTCTTGCCGCATTGTACGAACGGGCGCCTGAACGCATCCACGGCTATGATCTGATGAAACAGACCGGGCTAAAGTCCGGCTCGCTCTACCCGCTTTTGTTGCGGATGAGCGACCGGGGGCTGGTCTCGTCGGAATGGTGCGAGCCGAGTGCGCCCGGGCGGCCGCCGCGCCATGCCTATCGCCTGACCGCAGATGGACTGGCGCTTGCACGCGAAGTGAAGGACGATCCGGGCGCGTTCGGACTTGTGGGCGCAAAGGCATGACCGTGTTGGTCGCCCGCGCGGTGATGAAGCTCGCGATGGCGGGGATGGGCTCGCACCGATGCGATTGGGCCGCGGCCATGCGCGCCGAATTCGATGTGGCGGTGCAGTCCGGCGAAGGACTGTCCTTCGCGTATGGATGTCTGACGACCGCATGGCGGGAACTGCCGATGCATCACGAGGGCAGCCTTGCGCTGTCGCGCTACACCTTCGCGCTCGGGCTGATCTTGCCCGCAGCGGCGATACTGCTGGCAGGCCTGTGGTTCGGCTACCCCTGGGTGGAGCCACCTTACGCCGAAACCATCGCGGATTTCGCCAAGGTGCCGACCGGCCTGCCGACGACCACTTGGGCGGGCAACGCCTTTGCGGTGCCGGGGCTTGCCACGCTGCTGCTGGTTCGGGTGGCGGGCCTGATCTTGTTCGCCTGGTTCATGGTGGAAGCCAATTGGGAGAAGGCGGCCGCGGTCCAGCGCGCAGGCGCGGCTTCCACGATTACACTGGCGCTCTTCTCTGCCGCCGCCTTTGCAGACGTAACCTGCGTGATCCTGCCCCTGCTCGCGCTTGGCGTCGAGCTGGTGTCGATCGCCCTGCTGCGGCGGTGGCACGAGGGCGAACTCCCGGCAGCATAATTCGGTTCAAACTCATTTCGCTCGGCGGGCCACGAGCCCCGATCCGGCGGACCAGCAGAAAGACGATACAGTGGCAGAACAGCAGAACAATCCCCGCATCGAACCGGTCTCGGCGACGGGGCAGCAGCGGCTGGCGAGCCTCGATTTCACACGCGGCATTGCGGTCATGGGTATCCTCGTCGCGAATATCGTCGCCTTCGGCCAGCCACAGGCCGCCTATTTCTGGCCCGGCGGTTTCCTGACCGACCACGGGGCCGTGTCGGATGGGTTGTGGGTCGCCCAGTTCACGCTGATCGATGGCAAGATGCGCGGCCTGTTTACGCTGCTGTTCGGCGCGGGCATGATCCTGTTTCTCGACCGGGCATGGGCACGCGGCGCAGGCCGCTGGCTGCAGGTACGCCGCCTCTTCTGGCTATTCGTGTTCGGCTACGCGCATTACCTGTTCGTTTCGAAAACAGACATCCTCGCGCTCTACGCAACCTGCGGGCTGATTGCCCTGCTGTTCGTCAAATGGAAGCCGAAAACCCAGCTCTTGGTCGGCATCGTGGTGTACCTGCTGGGCGCAGCGAAGGATACCGCGGTCTGGGGGATGATCTATGCGAACGAGACCGGCCGCATGGCGGCTATGGCCGCAGAAATGCGCGATGCCGGGCTCGCCGACGGCCGCGTTGAGACCGAGCTGATCCGTGCGGGCGATTACGGCGACTGGGTGACCTACAACGTTGCCGAGCACTGGTCGCAGCCGCTGATGGCGTGGTTCCAGAACGGGTTGGAGACGGTCCCCCTCATCCTGATCGGCATGGCGCTCTATCGCTTTGGCCTGTTCGATGGTCGGCTCGATCGCGGCCGGCAGGCACTATGGGGGTGGATCGGGCTGCTCGTCGGTCTCGCCGGGACGCTGGCGATCGGGCTGTGGAATTATTCTGAAGGGCTCAGTTACATGGGTGGGCTATGGTCGTTCGACGGGCTTTGGGCGCTCCCGGGTCTCCCGATGATCATCGGGCTGGCGGCGCTGCTGGCGCTATGGGGGCCGCACGCGACAGGGTGGCTAGGCACGCGCATTTCCGCCGCAGGCCGAATGGCGTTCTCGAACTATCTGGGCACCTCGATCCTGATGCTGTTCGTCTTCCACGGCTGGGCGCTCGGCCTGTATGGCGAACTGACCCGACCGGCGCTGTATGGCGTGGTGCTGGTGACCTGGGCCATTATGCTGATCTGGTCGCCGGCCTGGCTCGCGCGCTACCGGTTCGGTCCTCTCGAATGGCTGTGGCGCTGCCTCACATACATGCGGATCTTCCCGATCCGGCGGGAAAGGGAACCCGGCTAGCCGCCCTCTACTTTTCGGAAGAGCTGCATCGTCACCCGAGTGCACGGGCGCGTACAGCAGGGGTTTCGCATTCACGCAGCTGAATGGCCTACCCCCAGAGCTCTTACCCAAAGCGGCCCAACCGAAAAGCCGACACATCCAAGTCTGCGCTGCCATCGACCGCGAGTTCGGTCACAATTCGGCCGAGCGCCGGGGCGAACTTGTAACCGTGTCCCGATAGCCCCGCCACGAAGGCCGCGTTGCTGCCTCCTGGCAGATGGTCGATGATAAAATCGCCATCGGGCGACATCGTGTAGGGGCAGACCGAACTGCGGGTGATCGCGCCGATGTTCGGAATGAAACGCTCTGCAAAATCCGCAATGACCTTCCGATCGGAAGGGTACACATCGCGATCGACTTCGCTGATCGACTTGCAGGATTTTCCGAATTTGTGCTCGGCGATCTTGACCAGTCCATTCTCGTCAGCCGGGAAGCCGTAGATCCATTCTCCATTTTCCAGGTGCGACAGGAAGGGTGTGAAGCCCTGACTCTCGCCCGTCGCGCTGGTTCCGGATTCAGACCAATGCAGCGTATGCCTTTCCAGCCGCAGATGGTCTTTCAGAAAAGGAAGCATCTGCGCCGCCCATGGCCCCGGACAAACTGCCAGGCTTTTGGCTCTCACCTTCGAGGCCGTGTTTTTCCTGGTCAGTTCCCACAGTTCCCCGTCGAAAGCGTACGAGACCTCTTCCCCCAAAAATGCGGCAACACCCGACTGGCGCGAAGATTCATCCTGGACGAACGCAAGCGTGCTCTCGACCTCGATGAAGCCACCGAGGGGATCGAACACGGCATCCCAGTCGGCCGGAAGGGCGATCCCCGGCACATCGGAGACGCGGACGAGTTCCAGCCCCCCGTCCTCGGCGGTCGCGATTGCAGCTTCCAGGTCGGGATGGGAGCGTGGCGCGAAGTAGTGTGCCCCGGTTGCATGATAGAGCGGGCGGCCAGCTTCGGCATTCACCTCGTCCCAGGCAGCGATTGCCGAGCGAATGAGCGGGACGTAGTACGGCCCCTCGCTATAAATCGCCCGGATGAGCCGGGTGGAACCGTGGGTGCTTCCGTGTGCGTGCGGCGGGTGATGCGCGTCGAAACCCGCGACGGTCAGTCCCTTGGTGGCCGCGGCCCTCACAGCGAACGTCCCGATGGCCCCCAGGCCGACAACAGCCAAATCGTAGATCATGGGACCCTCTGGCAGCACGTTGCGATCAAAGCAAAGTCTGTTAGGCTTCGTAAAGCAGGGGGGAAACGATGCGCAGTGAGATTGCGGCAACGGGATCGGGCAGGCCCAATTATACCGTCGAAGGCCTGATCGTTCTTCTGGGTGCGGCTCTGTTGATTGCCGGCTACACGATCGGCGACGGCAGCATCCTTCGAGAATTGCTCGTGGACGAAGCCCTGAAGCTGCTTGGCACCCTTCTGGTAGGACTGGGCTTCGGCGGCGTTTACGAAAAATATCATCTGCAGAAGAGTGAGCGATCTCAGTTGAGATTGCTGGAGACCCATCTGGAGCAATATCCGCGGCTGACGCGCCAGCTGTTCCTCGATCACCTCGAGACCGGTGAGCACAACCTGGACGTTCCGGACAAGTACCGCACCACGCTGGTGCTTTATCATCAGACCGGCGCCTCAATCGATGATGAGGATCGCACGGTCTGGGTAAAGGAGCGGTACGACTTTTCGAGAGAGCTGACCAAACGCATCATCTATACCAAAAGCAGGATGGATGACCCGCGAGAAGGGATGCCTCAGCAGATATATGCCGTCCAGCTGACCATTCAGCGCGGGAAAATCCTGATCTCCATGATCAACGAAACCGACCAGTCGGAACCAGCGTGCGTCCACCTGCTGGACGTGCCGCTGCTATCCGGACATTCTTGCGGCATCACCCATCACATGGACTGGGAGGGCAGGGGCCGGGTTTCCCGAGCGATCTTCTTCTTCGGAGATCCCGAGCACGATCCGCGCCGCGATGCGGCAAAGCTCGACGACCTGTGGGAGCGCGGCGGCCAGGCCAAATTCGTCACCACTCTGCGCGAGCGCGCTTGGGCAGCCGATCCGTCTGCCTGATCCACATGAGCTATTCGTTAGGCGACCGCCCGAAACCATGGTAACTTCGCGTGCGCCGGACGCTCGTGTCCTCCGCTTTCGCCGGAGTACACATGGAAGTTCGTGAAATTATCGCCTATTTGGCGATCGGCCTGATGGCATTGTTTATCGGGCTTGCCGTTCTTGCTTCGCGTCGTGCGCGCAAGCGTAAAAGGAATGGCCGCTGGCGTTAGAAGCTGGCGTGAGCGCGAAAATTTCGTTACTTCGCCGACGCGCCATTGAAATTTTCCTGCACTTCGCTATATTGATCGTGCCTGACGTCGTTTGCGACGGATTATGATTGCCGCGATGGGCGCACAAGCGCGAGATCGGCACCACTTTCCTTTCACACACAATGGCTCCGCCACGGAATGCGTCCGGGCGGATGATTTTTCGTACGCAAAGGATATGGTTTGGCGAAGGAAGAGCTCATTGCGATGGAAGGCGAGATCGACGAGATCCTGCCCGATGGCCGGTTTGGCGTAACCCTCGACAATGAGCACCGCATCATCTGCTATACCGCAGGCAAGATGCGCCGATACCGTATCCGATCGGTCGTTGGTGACCGCGTACATGTCGAAATGACGCCTTACGATCTGAGCAAAGGCCGGATCGTTTTCCGCGAGCGTTCGCCGGGGCAAGGCCCCGTCGGAGCGCGCAAACGCGGCAACAGGCGTTGACGTTACTTAGAAAAGGCGGCGGGAAGACCCGCCGAAATTGCATACATGAATCACTCGATTACGCGCGGTTCGCCGCGCGCGAAACTGTCGCTGCGCTATGGCGCGGTTCACGCACGCGCACTGGCGGGCACTAGCCCTGCGGGCGCCGATATCCCGACACCCGAATTGCGGCGTCTCGTCGCGACGATGGTGGACTGAAACATCCCGACAAGCGGCCATGCATCGGCATTCCCGCAATCTCGCAGGAGGCCGCGGCATGGACCTGAAATTCGAACACGCAGCCGACCGGCGCGCCTTTGGGAGCGCGGGCGGCACCATTCCATCGGACGATGATATCGAAGGGAAGGACAAACCCTCCGGTCTCGTCGCGCAGACTTCCGGTTTGCACCAAAGGCTGGGCACGGCTGCGGCCTGTGCATGGAGCACTGCCCAGTCTATCAACGCGATGCTCGACTGGAACGCGAATAAGACCAGAGCCTGACGCGTAGCAGATGAGCTGCCGAGCCCACTCTCAATCTGGCCGAACCGTAAAGAATATTCAGACCGCTGAACATTGCGCTAAAGTACTATAATCTCGTCCGAATAAATCTTCCCGTGGCCGTTCAAGATAATTGCGTGCGGGCTATCCCATTGCTTTCTTGTGATATTAGACGGGTTAGCTACTGTGACCTCGCGATTTTTAGAGAGCGGTGCGGTGCAGACGACGAATAATCAGCATGTTTCGCAGCCCGTGCCGGACGCGATGGCGGATGCCACGCTGGCGGAGGTCTGGCGGCGTCAGCAGCAAATCTTGGGGCGCGTTGCGCTTGGCGGCGACCGGATGGCGATCCTCTCCGATATCGTCCGGCTTGCCGAAGAGCAGACCGGCGAAGGAATGCTGGCATCGATTCTTTTGCTGTCGGACGATGGGGAGCACCTTCTCATCGGCGGTGCGCCCAGCCTTCCCCCTGACTACAACAATGCGATTGCCGGCATGGAAATCGGCGACGGCGAGGGGTCCTGCGGCACTGCCGCTGCGACGGGCCGTCCGGTATTCGCCGTCGACATCGCAACCGATCCCCGGTGGGCCGATTTTCGCGATCTGGCGCTGGAGCACGGCCTGGCCTCGTGCTGGTCCGTGCCGATTTTCGCAGGCGATGGTACGGTCCTCGGCACGTTTGCCAATTATTACCGCGAACCGCGAGAGCCATCGGAGCTGGACCGCGAGATCATCGAAGCCATCGCCCTGACGACTTCGATCGCGGTCGAACGCATGCGGCTGGAACAGATGCGCACCCGCGCGGAAGAGGCAAAGGCGCTGGTGCTCGAAGAGCTTCAGCACCGGGTGAAGAATGCGTTTTCGCTCGCACAGAGCCTCATCAACCTCAACGTACCGGCGGCGATCAGCGCGCGCGATCTGGCTGACAAGGTGAATGGAAAGCTACGTGCCATCGCATCTGCGCAGGATCTGATCATCGTGCGCAACAGCGAAGGCCGCTCGGACGAGATGACGTCGCTGCGAACCCTGCTCGCGACGATCCTCGGCCCGCTTGGCTATGGCGAGAGCGAAGACCGGATCAGCCTGGATGGGGAGGATCAGCATGTCGATGCGCAATCCCTGTCGGGCATGGCAATGGTCTTCCATGAGCTGGCGACCAACGCGACCAAGTACGGCGCCCTGACGGACGCCGAAGGCAAGGTTGCGATTTCCTGGCATACCACGGCCGACGGGCTGGAAATCAGGTGGGTCGAAAGCGGCGGACCCGCTGCGACCTCGCCCGAGAACGAGAGTTTCGGGACAAGGCTGGTTGCGTCGACGATTCGCCAGCTGGGGGCGACAATCGACTACCACTGGCAGGACGAAGGGCTGACCGTCACCATCGTGCTGCCCAGAAACTCGTTCGTCGGCTAGCGATCCGATCGGATCAGCCTGCCGTGCCGACGAGATCCTGAATAACCAGGTGAAGCGCGTCGGGATCGCAGGGTTTCGCGCAGACGCGGGTGCGTTTCGGCAGGTCCCCGACTGAAATGTCAGCTTTACCGGAGCACACGACGATGGCGATCCCCGGCCGTGATCGGCTGACCGTCAGGGCCAGTTGAACGCCATCCATATCTCCCGGCATGTCGATATCGGTAAACAAAACATCGATTTTGTCGACAGCCGCAATGGCTTCGAGCGCCGCGGTGGCGTTGCACGCTTCGAGGACATGATAGTCGCGCGCTGCAAGCTGATCGACAATATCCATGCGGATCAGGATTTCGTCCTCAACGACGAGGATGACCGTGTTTGGTAGGTGCATCGGGTGGGGCCAATTTATCGATAGCCCCTCCGCAGCCTGGAACGACATTCCCTCAACCGCCCGCCCACTCGGTAAGTTCCGTAAGTGCGCCTGAATGCCTGCGGCGATCGGGCTGCCCGAGCATGTCGGGCAGCCACAGCCGCTGCTTAAGCCGGTGAAAGGATCACCACAGCCAGATATATAGCGCCACGAGGATGCCGATCACCAGCACTGCGAGCGTGTTGAACAGCGCGCTGGTTGCAAAGGCGATGTCGCCCAGCCTCACAGGGTACTCCTCGTCTGGCTTGCCGGTGATCCGCGATACCAGGGCTGCCGCAACCAACCCGGCGATAAACACGATCCAGATCCGCACCACGAAGGGCAGGTCGGGCAGCAAGGCGTTGACCACCAGGTTGAGTGCGACCGATCCGATCAGCGCGGTGTATGCGCCCGCCGCATTGGTGCGCTTGTCGAAGAAGCCGAGCAGGAAGACGATCACCACCCCCGGCGCGACATAGCCGGTGTATTCCTGCACCGTCTGGAAGCCGCTTTCGAAACCGCCGATGAAGGGGCGGGCGAGCACAAGCGCGATGGCCATCGCGACAAACGCCGCCACACGCCCGACGGTGACGTAGTGCTGCTCGCTACGGTCCGAAATCCGCGCACGGTAGAGGTCCATGGTGAAGATGGTCGAGATCGAGTTCATCATCGAAGCAAGGCTCGAGACGACCGCCGCGATCAGTGCCGCGAACACCAGCCCGCGAAGGCCCGCCGGGGCAAAGGCCATAAGCTCGCCGTAGGTCCGGTCGGTCTGCGCGGAGATTGCCGCGCCATCGATTGCCCCCTGCTGCGCCAGCATCACCGCCGCAATGCCGGGGATCACCACGATGAAGGGAACCAGCAGCTTGAGGAAGGCGGCGAAGGCCAGCCCCTTTTGCGCCTCGCCGAGGCTTTCCGCACCCAGCGCGCGCTGGATGATGTACTGGTTGAAGCCCCAATAGCTGAAGTGCAGCACCCACAGGCCGCCCAGCAGAGTCCAGATGCCCGGCAGATCGCCGTAGGCGGGATTATCGGGGCTGAGGATCATCTCGAAATGACCGGGCATTTCCTTCATCAGCAGGCCGAGCCCGGCCACGGGGCCGTCCGCTCCGGCCAGTGCGTCGAGAGCGATCCAGGTGATCGCCAGCCCACCGAAGATCAGGATCACCACCTGGATGATGTCGGTCAGGGCGACCGCCTTGAGCCCGCCGTAGAGCGAATAGAGCGCGGCAAACCCGGCCAGCGCCGCCATGGCGGAGAACACGCCCCACCCGGTCAGCGAGGATACCGCCAGCCCGCCCAGCCACAGCACGGTGGTGAGGTTCACTGCGGTGTAAAGCGCCACCCAGAACACGCTCATCAGCGTTTTCACGCCATCGCCGTACCGCTGTGCGAGAAACTGCGGCATCGTGTAGATGCGCCGCTTGAGGAAGATCGGCAGGAAGAACTTGGCGACGATGATCAGGACCAATGCGGCTTGCCATTCATATGCCGCGATCGCGATCCCTACGGCGTAGCCCTGGCCAGACTGGCCGATGATCTGTTCGGCAGAAATGTTCGATGCGATTAGCGATGCGCCGATCGCCCACCACGGCAGCGCGCGGCCGGCGAGAAAATAGTCTTCGGTATTCTTGCTCTCGCCCTTGGGCGAACGTGAGACTGCAAGCGCGATGCCCAGCAGCGCCAGCGCATAGAGCGCGATAATGACGATATCGATCGTTTCGAGCGCCACGATAATTCCTCCCCCAATGGCCGCGCTTTGGCACGCGATCCATTCCCTTTTTACTCAGGCAAGGCCAGACCCTCGCCCGTATTCTGCATTAGCGCTTCGCCGCTCAGAACGAACACTGCGCTCCGTCCGGCATATCCTGTCGGACGATGCGCGCCAACTGGATCGTCATCGGTGCCTGCGATGTTATCGCAATCCGATCGCCCAGGCCTGGCGCGCATTCTTCGGTAATGATCATTTCGCGCCAATCCTTCCCGGCGCTGAGCGCCAGGTTGCGGGTAATGTCGATCTCGCTGTCGCCCACGGTCAGCGTTACCTTGCCCGCAGGCTGCTGCGCCAGATTGTAGAGAATGCGGTAATCGCCCGATGCCGTTCCCGACTGCGAAAGCGACAGCGTGGTGCCCGGACCAAAGGCGATTTCGCGCGCATCCTCCTGCCGATCCTTGTCGATCGCGCGGGCTGTGATGCCGCCGCCTTCACCCCTCAGATTGGCCAGCGGGGTATTCCCGCCTAGCGCAACGATGTCTGTGCCCAACCGGCCCAGATCGTACCAGGCGGTCGCTCCGCTCTCCTGCAGGTAGCCGCAATCTTCGGGCAACCGGGGCAGGGCGCTATGATCTTCGAGGCTGCGGCCATAGCCCAGATTGAAGAGCGCGCCATCGGGGCCGTTGACCGGCGCACCGCCGCAGTCGGCTGGCCAGCTGAACGAGAGCCTGCCGGTCGCTTCGCGATTGCCGTAGAGAATATCGGAAACCCCGGCTCCCTCGCTGCCCGGCAGCCAGGCGGCGATGAAGCCATCGGCGGCGTTGAGTTCGCGGTTCATCCACATCGCCCTGCCGGAGAGGAACACGGCGACCGTCGGGATGCCCCTGGCGTCCAGATCGCGCAGCAGTTCCAGCCCTTCGGTGTCGTCGAACACCAGAGTTTTCCGGTCGCCATAGAATTCGGCGTATGGCTCTTCGCCGAACACCACCACGGCAACATCATAGTCGCCGGCGTCGGCGGAACCATCGAGCGAGAGGGTTGCGCTGCCGCCCTTGGCCTTCGCCTCGTCCGCAATGGCGCGGTAGATCGAGGTGGCATTGGGGAAATAGCTGTTGTCCAGCTCGCCGCCGCCCTGCCAGGTCAGCGTCCACCCGCCGGCGGCCTGCGCGATATCGTCTGCCGCGCTGCCTGCAACCAGCACGCGCGCGCCTTGCCTGATCGGCAGCACACCATTGTTCTTGAGCACGACCATGGACTTGGCCACCGCCTCGCGTGCGATCGCGCGATGGTCCGGCGAGGCGAGCAGCGAGTAGTCGCCTGCATTGGCGCGTGCCGAGGGCCTGGCCGCATCGGCATCGAGCAGGCCAAGGCGCATTTTCAGCCGCAGCACCCGGCCAACCGCTTCGTCGAGCCGGTTCATGGGGATCGTGCCGTCGTTCACCTGTGCCACCAGATTATCCAGCAGCGCCTTCCAGTCGTCGGGCACCATATAGATGTCGAGCCCGGCCATCAGCGCCTGCGGGCAATCGGCATTGGTGCAGCCCGCGATCTGGCCATGCGCATTCCAGTCGCCCACGACCACGCCTTCGAAACCCATTTCATCGCGCAGCAGCCCGGTCAGCAGATCGCGATTGCCGTGCATCTTCACCCCATTCACCGAGTTGAAGCTGGCCATGATGACCTCGACACCCGCATCGATTGCGGCGGGGTAGGGCACCGCGTGGATTGCCTTCAATTCTTCGATATCGCCATTGACGTCGCCCTGGTCGACGCCCTGATCGGTGCCGCCATCGGCGAAGAAGTGTTTGGCGGTGGCGGCGACGCGGGCCCGGCCCAGATAGTCTTGCGAGCCGGGTGTACCCTGCAATCCCTCGACCAGCGCGGCGCCCATCTCGGCCACGATCCGCGGATCTTCGGAATAGCTTTCGTAGCTGCGCCCCCAGCGATCGTCACGGGCCACGGCAACCGTGGGGGAGAAGTTCCAGTCGATCCCCGTAACCTCGATTTCCACTGCCGTGGCGGCCCCGATGCGGCGTAGGAGATCCGCATCGCGGGTCGCGCCGAGGCCGACATTATGCGGGAAAATCGTCGCACCCACGATATTGGTGTGTCCATGGACGGCATCGGTGCCCCAGATCGTCGGGATGACAGGCTCGCCATCGGGCAGCGGCCGGGTCGATGCGTCCCACATCTCGTCCGCCAGCGCGAGCCATTGCGCAGCGGGTGCGAACTCGTCGCCCCCGGGTCCGCCATTGCCGCCGTTGAGATAGCTGCCGAAGCGGTAGCGGGCCATGTCTTGTGCGGTGAAGGAATTGATCTGCGGCTGGATCAGCTGCGCGACCTTACGCTCCACGCTCATTCGCGAAAGCAGATCGGCCACCCGGGCATCTTCGCTCGCCGCCGATGGTTCGGCCATGGCGGCCGGGCCGGTAGAGGCGAAGGGCGGCTGGCCGCAACCTGCAACACCTGCCCCCAGAACCACCGTAGCCATCAGACATCGCAGCGTCGTCCAAGACCGCATTCCTCAACCCTCTCGCCATCTTTGTGAACGTTATCAATTTTTGTTGCATGGCGTTGATTCAATTGCAAGCCACTATGCGGGCGGGCCGCTAGTGGGGGCGGGAAAGCGTGGCCAGCAGGATCGCTGCCAGCGCGGCGCAACCGGCGAGCGCGACGAACAGGCCGGAAAAGCCGAAGATCGGCACCAGGCTCAGCGTGAGCCACGGCATCACGAGAGAGGGGCAGGTGTTTGTGAGGTTGAAAATGCCGAGATCGCGCCCGCGATTGCGTGCTCGGGGCAGGACCCGCAGGGTCTGCCCGGTGTGCAGGGAGAGGAACACCGATGCGGCAATTCCGAAAATCACGTAACCCGCCAGCGCGGTGCCGAGCGAGGTCGAAACCGCCATTGCGGACAGGCCAACTCCGGCGATTCCCGCCGCCACCGCGAGCGGGAGGAAGGGGCGATGAAAGCGATCGGCAAGGTGGCCGGTCAGCAGGGCAAGCGGGACCGACGCGACCAGAATGATGCTGAAGATCTGCGCCACCCGCGCGTCCGTCATCGCCGGATCGACCGAACGGAACCAGAAATAGAGATAGGCGAACAGCGCAGCCTCGGAAATCTGGATCAGCAACCGCGCCAGCCACATCCGCGCAACGACCCGTTTCGGGTGGGGCAGGGCGGGCGCGCCGCTTTCTGGCGCGTCGTGCTCGTCGCGCATCAGGTGGGGGAAGCGGCGTGGCGCGCCCACCACCAGCGCAGGCAGGACGCACACGGCAACCATTGCGGCGACGAGCCAGAGCCGGCCCTGCGCGTCGGCGAGGCCGGGCAAAGTAATGAACGCCGCGCTCAGCGCGCCAGCGGCCGGCGACATGGCCATCAGCCCACCCAGCAGGCCCTTCTGCGCGTCCGGCACGCAGTCCCCCGCCCAGGCCGCGAGGGACGAGAGCATCATGTTCAGGCCCAGCTGCCACAACACCAGCAGCACGATCAGCCACACGATGTCGGCAACCTGAGCAAAGGCAACCAGCATCAGGCTGGACAGCACCAGCCCCAAGGCAATCCATACGCGCCGGGTTCCTGTGCGGTCGCTCAGCCAGCCGAAAGCGATGTTCGCCGCACTGGCCGCCAGCGCCCCGGCAAAGGTCGCGTAGGCCAGCCACACGACGTCGCGCTCCCCGACCAGGGCGGTAACCTGCATGGGAAGGAGGATGGTGAGGAAGGGAACATAGGCGATCGCTCCGCCCGCGGCGGCCAGCGCATAGAGCAGCAGGAAGTGCGGGGCCTGCCTTGCCGTTGCCGGCTCAATCGCCATCGGGCGCCAGCGCAGTCGATCCGCGTTCGATCAGCCTGGCCTCGATCACCTCGGTCTCGGTCGGCAGTTCCTCGCCCCGGTTGGCGGCAATCAGCAGTTCCACCGCGCGCGAAACGGTGGCCGCGATCGGCTGGTCGACCGCGGTCAGCGGAGGCTGGCTGAACATCGCGATCGGGGTGTTGTCGAAGCTGACGATGGACAGGTCGAACGGAACCGCGATGCCCCGCTCGGCAGCGGCATCCAGTGTCGCGATTGCCATCTGGTCGTTGCTGGCAAGGATCGCCGTGGTCTGCGGAGAACGGGCCAGCAGCTCGGTTGCCGCGGCCAGGCCCGACTCGTAGCTGAAATCGCCAGCGGCGCTCAGCCCGTCGGCAGGCAGGCCCGCCTGCTCCATCGCGTCTCGCCATCCCTGTTCGCGCCGCGCGCTCAGCTGGTATTCCGGCGCGCCCTTGATGAACCCGATACGGCGGTGCCCCAGGTCGATAAGATGCTGCGTCGCCAGCCGGGCCGCACCCTCGTCATCCATTTCCAGCGTCAGGCCCGGGCTGGAATCGCGAACCCCGATCCGCGCGAAAGGCACCCCGCGCTTCTTCAGCAGGCCGGTGATGAGGGGGTTTTCGGAATGCGGCGGCGTCAGGATGATGCCGTCGGGCTCCAGCGCGATAAGGGCTGCATTGAGTTCGCGTTCCACATGATCGCTGTGCGTATCGACCAGTTCGATAATCATGCGATAGCCGAACTCGGCGCATTTCAGCATCCCGCCGAGCAGCATCTGGTCGACCCAGTCGGTGCCCTGGCGGGCCTGCCAGTCGGCGATGGTGCGCTCGCGATCATTGAGCGCGAGGATCAGGTAGGACCGCGATCCGCTCATCCGGCGTGCAGCGATCGACGGTACGTAGCCGAGCTTCTCGATGGAGGCCTGGACGCGCTCCTTCATTGCGGGCCGCACATTGGGCTCGCCATTGATGACGCGGCTCACCGTCTGCAGGCTTACACCCGCATCGGCCGCAACATGCTTGATGGTAACCGCCTGGCGCCGTCTCGCCATGGTTTCGCTAACCCTCCACGCAGATTGCCGGGCTAGCGTCGTTGGCTGCGGATGGCCAGACCCTGCGATGCCTCGATTGCACGGCTTCGGAAAAACCGGACATTCGCTGTGCCGTCGGAGGAAGGGTGGGGCTGCGCATGGTCAATCCGGCCGCTGCTGGATCTTTGCTTGATGCCCGCACGGCGCATGCGTCGCCCGGAAAAACGGACCCCCACCATGTGGCAGGGGTCCGTGAATGGCGGCCATATCGGGCTTCGGTTCGGTTAGTATTTGAAGCGCGCGATGAAGGTGAACCGGCGGTCGTTGCGGAATGCCGACCGGGTGACGCGCGTCCCGTCGAAGTCGATCACCTGCGATGTGGTGGTGACCTCGTCGAGCAGGTTCACACCCTGCACGCCGATCTTGAGGAACTCGGTGACGTCATAGAAAATCGACGCATCGAGCTGCCCGGTGGAATCCTGGAAGATCGGCGAGAACGGGAAGATGTCGTCGCGCGGCGTCAGCAAGAACTCCGACCGCCAGTTATACGCGGCGCGCATCGCCAGCGGCCCTTTCTCGTAGAACACCGTCGCGTTGATCGTGTGCTCCGAAATACCGGCCAGCGGCTGGAGACCCACGAACGGGCCACCGTTGAGCGGGCCGACGCCGGCGACCGACGGCGAGCCGATGCCGGAGATTTCCGGGTTCGGGAAATCGCTGCCATCGACATAGGTGTAGGAGAACTGCGATCCCAGACCGCCAAGCAAGCCCGGCAGGAAATCGTAGCTCTGCTGGTAGGCGATTTCGAACCCTTTCAGCGTGCCGCTGATGTCGTTCGCCGGACCGGTGATGATGACATCGGCAGAGGTTCCGCTCGGCGCGGTGTAGGTCTGCACACCCGTGCCGATGGTCACGATCCCTTCGATATCCTTCACGAATGCCGCTGCTGTCAGCGAGCCGACATCGGCGAAATACCATTCTGCGGACAGATCGTAGTTCCACGATTCCACCGGTCGGATCCCGCGGTTGCCCGTGGAGAGGCCCAGCAGGGGGCCCGTGTTGGGGTTGCCTGCTGCGCTGAACGTACCACTGGCGATGAAGGTGTTGAGATCGGGCCGCGAGATCGCCCGGGACACCGCGCCGCGGATGACCACGCCGTTGCCGTTGTCGAAGCGAACGTTGAACGCGGGCAGCCAGTGCTCGAATTCGATATCGCGGTTATCCCGGATCGCCTCACCCGTGATGAGGGACGCAAATTCCGCCTGCCGCTCGGGTGTGAAAGCGCAATAGGGACGCGGCGCACCCGGAGGGCCCGGGCGACTGCAGGCGTCGACGACTTCGGAAACCTGGACGACGCCATCGCCATTGCCGCCATTCACGGGATTGTCGAACAGCGTACCGGGCTGTTCGAAGCCGACTAGCGAAGACTGTTCGATCCTGGTCTTCACGTAACGCAGGCCAAGGTTGCCCGACATCGTCCAATCGCCGAAATATTTCTCGAAATCGATCCGGGCGTATGCCGCAGCGGTGATTTCGGTGATGTCGGAGATTTCACGCGGGCAGAAAGGATCGCACTGCGTCACTTCACCAGTGACGGGATTGACTTCGGTCCGCCCGTTCACGCCCAGATTGCCCGCTTCGGGGGTTTGCGAAAACCTGGTCAGGTCGTCCCACTGCTGGTTGATGACGCCGTTCAGGTAATCCTGCAGGAAATCGTCGCCGCCATAGAAATACGCGCCACCGCCGGGGATCGGCGTGCCGGCTTCGCCGCGCTGGAAGTTGTTGGCGAACGGGGTGACGTATTGAGAGTAGCTCGGGAACTCGTCCACGAAGGCACCGCCACCGGTCGCGTTTTCCTGACCGGGCAGACCGGTGTAGAAACGGCCGGGGATGAACCCGTTGCCGAACGGACCGGGGCCGTTCGCGCCGCAGCCGGGGCCTGCGCCCCACGGCGCGCAGCCGGCACGGCCGGTCCACGGCGCGGAAAGGTTGCCCCAGGTGCTGAAGTTGGTGTTGCGGGTCGTGCGGTCGCGGGAGGCCCAGCGCGCACCGAACTTCGCGGTGCGGAAGAAGCCCTCGTCGCTCAGGTCGTATTCCAGATCGGCCTTCACGCTCATCAGGTCGCCGTCGTTCCGCTCGCGGCTGTCCAGACCGAACCAGTAATAGCTGTAGAAGCCACTGGTGAAGTAGTCCGCAGGCGAACCTTCGGGCGCGAGGAACTGGACGTTGGGCGTCTCACCGCTGAGGTCGAGGTCGATATCGGCCCAGGTGCTGGTTGCGCCGAATACTGCATCGCGCGTGAGGTTGGAGGTGATGTACTGCGCTTCGAAATTACCCCGCATCCGGTCGCTGAATTCCATGTCGACGTCGAAGGAGTAATCCTCCGTCACCGACCTTGTGTCGCGCAGGAAGCGCAGCGCATCGACCGGGATGCCGCCACGGCCGAAAGGCGTTGCGTAGGCATCGCCGACATTGTCGGTCAGGATGCCGCTCACGAACTGGCCGTCGTCATCGAAGGTGAAGTTGGTGCCGGGGCGCGGATCGGGCGCGGAAACGCCATCGTCGATCCGGCCGAGCAGGGCGTATTCTTCGGTGAAGAAGCTGGTTTCCGAACGCAGGTATTCCAGCGTCATGCGGAAGCTGCCGTCCAGCGATTCGAACTGGCCGACAGCCGAAATCGCCTCGCGTTCACGGTCCAGGTCGGTCGTGCGAACACCGGCATATTGGGGCACGACCACAGCCCCGGCGGGCGGGAACTGGTCGGGCGTAAAGTTGGGCGTGTCGCCGAAGCCGCCCGAATTGACGTCGAATACGCGCAGGCAGCCGCCGCTCAGATCGGCATTGCGATAGCAGGGGTCCGCCACCTGCGATGCATCGGTCCGGCTCTTGAGGCGCGAATTCGAATAGGCGACCTGCAGCCCGAAGGTACCGGCTGCGGTATCGAAGGTGTTCGACCCCAGGATGTTGAAGGTCGGCGACCATTCCTCGCGCAGATCGCCGTAATTGCCTTCGATCGATCCCGCGATCCTGAGGCCCGGATTGTCGAGCGGCTTGCGCGTGACGAGATTGACGAGGCCTGCGATCTGGCCTTCGATCATGTCTGCCGTCACGTTCTTGTACACATCGACCCGGCCGACGAGTTCGGGGGACACGTCTTCGAAGCTGAGGCTGCGCCCCCCATTGGCGGAGAAGATTTCGCGCCCGTTCAGTTCCGAACGTACGTAAGGCAGGCCGCGGATGATGACCCCCGTCCCCTCGACCGAGAAACGGTCTGGGTCGGAAGTTTTCTCGAAGCGACCGATATTGACGCCGGGCACACGCTGCAGAGCTTCCGCAACCGAGCGATCGGGCAGGGCGCCGATATCCTCGGCGGTGATCGAATCGACCACCGTATCGGCAAAGCGTTTCACGTTCTGCGCGTTTTCGAGCGAGGCGCGATAGCCGCTGACGACGATCACGTTTTCGGTGACGTCCTCCTCGACGACAACGTCTTCCTCGGCGATCACTTCGTCGTCCTGCGCGTTCTCGTCGTCGGCGGTTTGCGCGTGGGCAGGCTGGGCAACCAGCGCGAGCGCCATGCTGGATGCCGTCCCGAGAGCGAGGGCACGCCAGGTCCGACGCGGCGCAAATGAGTGCGATTGCTTCAAGATTTCCTCCCCGTGAATCATTCGACCAGGCTCGTGCCCGGTTCCTTGATGAATTCCCTATATGCGCCATTGTGATCGTTCACAAGCGAAAATGAAGGTTCACATTCAGGCCGGTGGTGCTATCACCCGCGTTTCCAACTTTGCGCCGGCATGACAGGGAGAGGGCCATGGCAGACCGCAAGGCAATCGAGCGAATCGTTATCGTTGGTGGCGGCACCGCCGGGTGGATGACGGCGGCGGCACTTTCGCGCCTGTCCGAAAGCCGCAAAGTCGCTATCACCCTGATCGAATCGGAGGCCATCGGCACGGTCGGCGTGGGCGAGGCGACCATTCCGCCGATGGTCGAGTTCAACCAGCTGCTCGGCATCGACGAGCGGGAGATGATGGCGGCCACGCAGGCCACCTTCAAGCTGGGCATCCAGTTCGCCAACTGGGGCAACCGCGGCGAAAGCTACATCCATCCTTTCGGCGCCTACGGCTATCAGCTGGGCGGGATCTCGTTCCATCAGGTGTGGCACCGGGCGAAGGCGGAGGGCGATCCGCGCCCGCTGCAGGTGTTCAACCTGGAAACCATGGCGGCCTATTTCGGCAAGTTCTCGCGCACGCAGGATTACCAGCGCGACGATCTGCCACCGATGAACTACGCCTACCACATTGATGCGTCCCGCTATGCCGCGTTCCTGCGCGCCTATGCGGAGAAGCGCGGTGTGGAGAGGCGGGAAGGGAAGGTCGCCAGCACCGCGCTCGACCCGGTCACCGGCCATGTCACCTCGGTGACGATGGAGGACGGGACGCAGATCGCGGGCGACCTATTCGTCGACTGTTCGGGTTTCCGCGGGTTGCTGATCGAACAGGCGCTGGAAACCGGGTACGACGACTGGCGGCATTATCTCCCCTGCGATCGCGCCGTCGCGCTGCCTTGTTTGCGCGAGGATGGCAGCGGTCCGGCGCCCTTCACCAGGGCCACCGCGCATGGCGCGGGCTGGCAATGGTGCGTCCCGCTGCAGAACCGCAATGGCAACGGCCACGTCTATTGCAGCGAATACATGTCGGACGACGAAGCGCACGCCATTCTGGTGAAGAACCTTGCCGGGAAGCCGGGCGCCGAGCCCAATTTCCTGCGCTTCGTCACGGGGCGCCGCAAGAAATTCTGGAACCGCAACGTGGTGGCGATCGGGCTGGCGGCCGGCTTCATGGAGCCGCTCGAATCGACCTCGATCCACTTGATCAACACCGGCATCAACAAACTGATCGCAGTGCTATCGCTCGACGGGATCACGCAGACGCAGGAAGATGCGTACAACCGGCTGACGGCAAAGGAATACGCGCGCATCCGCGACTTCCTGATCCTGCACTATAACGCCACCAGCCGCGACGACACGCCGTTCTGGGACCATGTGCGCACGATGGACGTGCCCGATACCCTGACCGAGAAGGTGGAACTGTTCCGCACCAACGGCCAGATCTTCCGCGAGGAAGACGAGCTGTTCACGGAGACCAGCTGGGCCGCGGTGATGCTGGGGCAGGGCATCCAGATGGGCGGCCACGGGCCGATTGCCGCAGCAATGTCGGTGCCCGAGTTCAAACGCGAATTCGACGAGATGGAAAAGTCAATCCGCTACCTCGTCAACCAGATGCCCACGCATGGCGACTATCTGGCACGGTACTGCCCTGCGACGAGTGTCTGAACTGCGCCTGCCGCGCGGTTAGCGGAAAGGCGGTTCGTTGAAGGCACGCAGCTTGCGCGAATGCAGGCGCGCGCCTTCCTCTCGCAGCTGGCGACAGGCCGAAATCCCGATCTGCAGGTGCGCGGCGATCGCCTCTTCGTAAAAGGTGTTCGCCTGCTTGGGCAGCTTGATCTCGCCATGCAGCGGCTTGTCCGACACGCATAGCAGCGTGCCGTAGGGCACCCGGAAGCGGAAACCCTGCGCGGCGATCGTGGCGCTTTCCATGTCGATCGCGACCGCCCGGCTGAGCGAGAAGCGCCGCGCGGACATGGCGTAGCGCAATTCCCAGTTGCGGTCGTCGGTCGTCACCACCGTACCCGTGCGCAGCCGCTGTTTCAGATCGCTCCCATGCCTGCCGGAAACCTCTTCCGCAGCGGCCGCCAGCGCCTGCTGCACCTCGGCAATCGCGGGCAGCGGGATTTCGGGTGGCAGCACGGGGTCGAGCACATGATCGTCGCGCAGGTAGGCATGGGCGAGCACGTAGTCGCCGATCTTCTGGCTGGGCCGCAGGCCGCCGCAGTGGCCGATCATCAGCCAGGCTTCGGGCCGCATCACGGCCAGGTGATCGCAGATCGTCTTCGCGTTGCTCGGGCCGACGCCGATGTTCACCAGCGTGATCCCGCCCCCGTCTTCGCCGATCAGATGATAGGCGGGCATCTGGTGCCGCCGCCACGCCGCGTCGGAAAGCTGCGCCTTGGCGTTTTCCGTCGGCTCGGAAAGATACAGTCCGCCCGGCCCGGCCAGCGCGGTGCAGCCGTCTTTTCCCAGCCGCGCACCCGCCCAGTCGACGAATTCGTCGACATAGCGGTGGTAGTTGGTGAACAGCACGTACCGCTGGAAATGTTCGGGGTCGGTGCCGGTATAATGCGCCAGCCGGGCGAGACTGAAATCGGTGCGCAGGCCATCGAACAGCGACAGCGGAATGTGCTGTTCGGGATCGTCGAGCTCTATTCCGTCGGCCAGTTCGTCGCCGATATCGGCAAGGTCTGTATGCGGGAAATGGCGTGCGATCTCCTGCGGGGTGACGCCGACCAGCTTGGCGGTCGCTTCCCCATCGAGCACGTAGGGGAAGGGAATTTCCTGATCCGACGGCTGCACGTCGATCTGCACCGGGTAATCGCCCGCGATCAGTTCCAGCTGGGTCCTCAGATAGGTGCGGAAGAGCTGTGGGCGCGTGACCGTTGTCGAATACGTGCCCGCCATCGCCAGACGGCCAAAAGCGCGACTGCGCCGGCTGTCGGGCTCGCTGCCATCGTAATGGATCAGCAGGCGGGGATAGGTGTAGCGTCCGCTGCGCGCGCTGGGGGCGGGCAAGGCTCCGCTTTCCGCAAAGCTTATGATGTCGGAGCGCAGGCGCTCCACAGCGGCGTCGAAATGCTCTTCGAGCGCGTTGAGGGCTTCGTCGATGGTCATCATGCGGCGGTGTCCGCCAAAAGGGTGGCAATCATGGCGCTGCCCTATGTCAGCATCCGCTGCCCACAGAAAGCGTCCTTAGCGAGATTGCGCCATTTTCTAATTCATACCGGGCAGGCGATGGCAGCGTTACGCGCGCCAGCCTGCCCGGTTCTGGGCATCGATCATGCGGCGAGCCGCGGGCGGTACGCGCCACCGGCCTGCGAGTCGAAGCGCGCGGATGGCGTCACGGGATTCAGCGGGGCGATTGCCGGACGCCATTCGTTGAATTCGCGCACAGTCTCCGCCAGCGTGAAGGGCGGAATGCGGCGATCGTCACGCACGACGTCCTGCAGCCCGGACCTGGTGTCGAGAATCCTCCGGCGCACCAGTTGCAGCCGACGCGGGCGGATCAGGCCACGTTCCACCAGCAGGTCTTCCAGCCGGCGATAGGGTGCGCGCAGCTGGCGACGGATCGCGCGTTCGGTGCCTTCGATGATCGGCCCATCCATCAGGCTGACCGCGATGGTCTGTTCGATCGCCATTTCCTGCGCGGTACCGGCAAAGCGGATGGCGTATGCAACCTCGGCCAGCGGGGCTGCGATGAAGTGAGGCCGGTGAACGCCTGCACGGCGCAGCGCGGCCCGCAGGGCGCGCCATTCAAGGACGGAGTATTCTTCGCCGATATAGACATCGACACCGCCGTCCTCTGCGCGCTGCGCAAAGGCGCAGAACCGTTCCGCCTCGTGCAGCGACAGGAAAACCGAGCAATAGCTGTCGAGCGGGCCATCGACATGGCCGAAGGGCATGCCCTGCCTTTCGCCGATCGCCCTTGCAACCTCGGTTCCATCGACCAGCCGCAGGTCCTGTAGCGCCAGCGACAGCCTACGCCCGGTGCGCCTGCTGTAGGCGCGGGCGATTTTCGCTCCGTCTCCGGTCAATGCGCCGGAATGCACCAGGATATCGGTGATTCTGGGGCTCCCGGCCAGCGGCATGGTTCCCGCGCCAGGCAGCCGCTTCGAGGCAGGAGCCGGTTGAGTGTCCGAGCGTGAGGCGCGCAGAACCGCGCGCGCCGCGATCAGCCCGGATGCAGCGAGGTTCAGCGGCAAAACTGCCGCCGCAGCGAGCCCGCGAGTCCGCGCGGTCTGTACCATCCGCTCGAACAGTGCCGCGCCTGCCAGCCCAGCGTTGATCGCGAGCAGCGCGATGACCCAGGGCGACTCGATCAGCGCGGGCATTTCCTCGAAACCGGGGGTGAAGTGCCCCGCGATCAGCAGTGCAGCCGCAGCGATGGCGCACAGGAATGCGCAGCCCATCGTCGCCGCGACGATCACGATCCGGCGGTCGCGGAAATTGAAGTAGTGCGCCCAGAAACTGCCCTGGGGGCTGCCAAGCGGGTTCCAGCGCGAAAGCGCGGTGACCGAAAGACGCTGCGATTCAGCGCGCACCGCATCCGCATGGCTGCGTGGCGAAAGCTCCTCGACCGCGATCACTGCAGCGTCGTCGTCGCGCTGCCACGCAAAAGTGGCCAGGTGGCCGCGCTCGCCAAGCTTGCGCACGGCGTCGAATACGGGGCTCTCGCTGCCGGTATCGAACACGTCGCCCTGCCGCTTGAGCGCCCACATCGCATCGCGGCGCAGCGCAAGTCCCGTGTCGCGCACCGGTACACTATGCACCGTCTTGGCGCGCAGCAGGGTTTCGCCGGCGTGATGTTCGCCAAGGTCGTCCAGCCCGGCTCCTCCCGTCATCGGCAGGCCACCGCGCGATACGGTAAGAAGCGGCAGCTGAACGACGCTGGCGAATTCGCTGTGCCAGTTCAGCAGTTTGAGCGAAAGTGGATGAACCGCCGTATCTGGCCCCAGCAGCACGAACGACTTGAACTCGTCATCCTGCCCATGCTCGAACCGGCGAGCCTCCCCGACCAGCAGGTTGCGCGCGCGCGCCGGATTGGCGGCGTCGTGCAGATCGTAGAGGCACAGTTGAATTCGATCGTCGGTCCGTGCCTCGCGTCGGATTGCGGCGACGGTCTGCGCGTCGATCGCGCGGACACCGACGAAGATCACGTAGTTGCCGTAGTCGATTGTGCGCCTGAGCCGTGCCAGCATCGATCCTGCCAGCGGGGCAGGGCCGGTGATGGGGATCAGGATGGCGGCACGGCCTTCCTGCTTGCGCCGCAACATTTCGACCGTCGGTTCGGCGCGCCGTCCGCGCCAGTTGTAGATGTCCGCAAACAGCTTCACCGCGAGGGTTTCCAGCCCGAGGGCGAAGGTCACGATAGCCAGCAGCGCGACAACGCGCCCCAGAATGCTCCAGCTGTCCCACAAGAACAGAACCGTATTTTCCATTGTTCGTGCTACCTTTTGCCAATCTTCCTGGCATCGTGCTGCACGCCCGTTTCTGTCTCTCAGATTAAGGCGCAAATGTGGCGATTTGCGGCGAAATGTTTTTCACCGTCGACCAACCGACGCGAATCCGGCGATTCGGCTGCCATAATGTGGCCAAAATTAGGCCAAGATCTGGCAGGCAGATTATTTTCCCGGCGGGCCTCTGACGCTGCAATTCAAAAAACCGTGGCCAAATCCGAACAGGAATTGCGGCAATTGGGGGCGATTCGCAGCCCAAAGCGAGCTGGTTCAAGGTTACGACGGCGAATGCAGGCACGGAAATCTGGCGGTCTTTGTAGATCTTCCGGCCGCCCATTGTGTTGCGATTGGCACTATTGGTTAATTTCAGCCTTCGGACATCGAAAAAAAAGTGCCTGATACCGGGTGGTTAAGCTCTGTTTTACGATTTCGGCGTAGCCAATGGCTCGGGAGACTATGCCTATGATGCCGAATTCCGTGTTTGAAGGTCCCGCTGGCCTGAAGCTCGTCACCATGCTGCAGGCCGCACTGCGCATTGCATTGGTGTTTGCACTCGTTGCGTGCGTTGCGGCGATCGGCCTCATGGATCATTTGCGCACAGCGGCGCTGACCGTCGCTGGTTTCCTGATAGCCCTGGCAATCGTGGCAAGCGCGGTGAGCGATCGCCTCAAAGTCATCCAGGTCCGTTCGTACAAGCGGCACGTCGATTCGATCAACGAAACGCAGGAACAGATCGAAGAGCTGTTCTCGATGACCGACACCTTGCAGAGCGCAGACAGCAATACGGACGCGGCGCAGGTACTGCGCGCGACCAGCCGCAAGTTGCTGCCAGGCTGTGGTGTCGCGCTTTACGTCTTCAACAATTCACGCGACCGGCTCGATCTGATCGATACCTGGGACATGCCCGAAAGCTATCGGCCGACCGACAACCTGATTCCCGCAAACTGCTGGGCGCTCAAACGCGGCAAGGACCATCTGAACGATCCGCAGGAAGGTTCGCTGTGCTGCTCCCACTATATCGGCGATGCCGCCACGATCGAGGTGCCCATGATGGCGCGCGGGCAGGTTTTCGGCCTGCTCATCCTGGGTGACCGGGGCGGCAAATGCGACAATGTCGACCGGGCAAGGCGGCTGGCGCGTGCGCTGGCAGACTCGACCTCGTTGGCGCTATCCAACATCTCGCTGCGCGAACAGCTTCGCACGCAGTCGCTGCGCGACCCGATGACCGGGCTCTACAACCGTCGCTACATGGAAGACACGCTCGACCGGTTCATCTCGCTCGCCCAGCGGCAGAACCAGAGCACGTCGGTGCTGATGATCGACCTCGACAACTTCAAGAGCCTCAACGACGAATTCGGTCATGCGAAGGGCGACGCGGTGCTCAAGGATGTCGCCGCGCAGGTCGTCGGCGCGCTCCGCCCGTCGGATGTGGTCTGCCGTTACGGCGGCGAGGAACTACTCGTGATCCTGCCCGAAAGTGCCGCCGATGATGCGATGATGCGGGCCGAGCAAGTGCGCGCACGGATCGAAATGCTGTCCGAACAGCATGGCTGCAACGTCGCCGCCTCGATCGGTGTCGCGACGCTTCCCGACAGCGCAAAGTCTGCTTCCGATCTGCTCTCGGCGTCGGACGCTGCGCTTTACGAGGCGAAGGCGGCGGGCAAGAACCAGGTCCATGCCGCGCCTGCCCTGGGGCCCAAGAAGGCCCCTGCCGAGCCGATCAGCCCGCGTCTGGTTGCCTCGTGATCCTGCCGGTGTGGCAGGACGTGTCTAGGCGCTAAGCCGCTCGGCATGCCACACCACATGATCGTCCATGAAGCTTGAGATGAAGTAATAGCTGTGGTCGTAACCCGGCCGCAGGTTCAGCGTCAGCGCAATGCCAGCCTCATTGCAGGCCGCCGCAAGCAGGTGCGGTTTCAGCTGTTCTTCGAGGAATTGATCCGCCGTTCCCTGATCCACCAGCAGCGCGGGAACTCGCGCGCCGTCCTCTATCAGGGCGACAGCATCATATTCGCGCCATGTCGAGCGATCTTCCCCTAGATAGGCGGGCAGTGCCTTCTCGCCCCACGGCACCTGCGAAGGCGCCACGATCGGCGCAAAGGCGCTGATGGAGCGGAAGCGATCGGCATTGCGCAGACCGATGGTGAGGGCCCCGTGCCCGCCCATCGAATGGCCCGTGATGCCCTGCCGATCCATATCGACGGGGAAGTGTTGCGCGATCAGGGCGGGCAGTTCGTCCTCGATATAGCTGCGCATCCTGAAGTGCTGTGCCCACGGTTCCTGCGTCGCATCGAGATAGAAGCCTGCGCCCTGGCCCATGTCGTAGCTTTCGTCATCCGCGACGCCGTCACCGCGCGGGCTGGTGTCGGGCGCGACGAAGACGATCCCCGCCTTTGCGCAGGCCGCGCGGTATTCGCCCTTTTCGGTCACATTGGCATGGGTGCAGGTAAGGCCGGACAGGTACCACAACACCGGCAGCTTCGCGCTCTCCTGATGGTCCGGCACGAAGACCGAAAAGGTCATTTCGGTGCCGGTCTGCGCGGACGCGTGCCTATAGACACCCTGCGTGCCGCCGTGGCTGCGGTTTTCGCTGACGGTTTCCATCAGTCGTACACTACCACGCTGCGGATGCTCTCGCCCGCGTGCATCAGATCGAATGCCTTGTTGATGTCTTCGAGCGGCATCGTGTGGGTGATCATCGGGTCGATCTGGATCTTGCCGTCCATGTACCAGTCGACGATCCTGGGCACATCCGTGCGGCCCTTGGCGCCGCCGAAGGCGGAGCCGCGCCAGTTGCGACCCGTCACCAGCTGGAACGGGCGCGTCTCGATCGTCTTGCCCGCTTCGGCCACGCCGATGACGATGCTGGTGCCCCAGCCCTTGTGGCAGCATTCCAGCGCCTGACGCATCACGTCGGTATTGCCGGTGCAATCGAAGCTGTAGTCTGCTCCGCCATCGAGCATGGCGACGAGATGCGCAACGACGTCGTCGACCTGCTTCGGATTGACGAAGTCGGTCATCCCGAACTTGCGGCCCCATTCTTCCTTGTCGGGGTTGATGTCGACGCCAACGATCCGGTCCGCTCCAGCCATTTTTGCGCCTTGGATCACGTTGAGCCCGATGCCGCCGAGGCCGAAAACGACCACGTTGTCGCCCGGCTTCACCTGCGCGGTCTTGGTCACAGCGCCGACCCCGGTGGTGACGCCGCAGCCAATGTAGCAGGACGTTTCGAACGGAGCGTCTTCGCGGATCTTGGCGACCGCGATCTCCGGCAGCACGGTGAAGTTCGAAAAGGTCGAACAGCCCATGTAGTGGTAGATCGGCTTCCCTTTGTAGGAAAAGCGCGTCGTTCCGTCGGGCATCAGGCCCTTGCCCTGCGTCTCGCGGATCGCGCTGCACAGGTTGGTCTTGCCCGAAAGGCACATTTTGCATTGCCGACACTCGGGCGTGTAGAGCGGGATAACATGGTCGCCCTCCTTCACGGAGGTGACGCCGGCGCCGACTTCGCGCACGATCCCGCATCCTTCATGGCCCAGCACGCTGGGGAACAGGCCTTCGCTGTCCAGCCCGTCGAGCGTGTAGGCATCGGTGTGACAAATGCCGGTCGCCTTGATCTCGACCAGCACTTCGCCCGCCTTCGGACCTTCCAGATCCAGCTCGACGATTTCCAGCGGCTTCTTGGCTTCGAAGGCTACGGCTGCGCGGGTTTTCATTCAATTGCTCTCCTGATCGGGGGATGTCTCGGTGTACCAATGCGTGCGCCGGGCCATTGGTGCCTTGCGCTCGTGTGCGCGCCTGCCTAGGCGCTTGGGCCGTGATCGATCAATCCGCCTTTCGCGATGCGCTCGGCACTTTCGTGACCGGAGTCACCATCGTCACCGCCTATGATGCCGACGGGAATCCCGCCGGGCTGACCGCGAACAGCTTCAATTCGGTATCGCTCGACCCGCCAATGGTGTTGTGGAGCCTGTCGCTGGACAGTCGCAACCTGCCGGTCTTTCGCGAAGCGAAGGCGTGGGCGGTGCACATCCTCGCTGCCGACCAGCAGGACCTTTCCAATCGCTTCGCCAGCACGGGCGTGGACAAATTCGACGGGCTCGACTGCGGCGACGGGCCGGAGGGCGCACCCCGGATCGAAAATTGCGCCGCGCGGTTCGGTTGTACCGCCAAGTTCGAATACGAGGGTGGGGATCACGCGATCTTCCTCGGCGAAGTGGTCGATTTCGAGCGGACGCGCGCCGAACCGCTGATCTATCACGGTGGGCGCTATGGCCGGGTGATGCCCGAAGGCAGCGCGCCGAGCGAGGCACAAACGGCACAATTGCTTGCCGACGGGCTGATCGCGCAGGTCGATGGCGGCTGGCAGTTGACCCAGGCAGGCGCCGCGCAGCTGCGCTTGCTCAGAAAGATCGAGCACGGCTGACCACGGCTTGCGCCGCAAGTCTGCCGGGTTCGTCGACGCGAAGACTTGTAGATATAAAAATATCTTTATATGTCGGTTACCATGCGCACCGAAGCCATCCTGCGCGCGCTGGGCGACATCACCCGGCTGCGGATCATGCGCCTGTTGGGGACGATGGAGCTTGCCGTGGGCGAATTGTCGCAGGTGCTCCAGCAGAGCCAGCCGCGCGTTTCGCGCCATGCCTCGATCCTGTGCGATGCAGGGTTGGCCGTCCGGCGGCGCGAAGGCAGCTGGATCTATCTGCGCGCCGCGTCGGAAAATGGTGGCGGATCGCCGCTGACTGCGGCGGTCGCGCGGCTGTTGTCGACGGCGGAACAGGAAGACCCCGAATTCGCCGCCCAGTGCGAGGAAGACCGGCGTCAGCTCGCCGCGATCCGCGAAGCGCGCGAAGGCAAGGCCGAGGAATGGTTCGAAACCCACGCCGAGGAATGGGACGATCTTCGCCGGCGGCACAGCTCGGACGAGAAAGTCGAAGCGGCGCTGGCCGATGCGCTCTCCGGAGAACCGCTGGGCGAACTGCTGGATATCGGGACCGGCACCGGGCGGATGGCGGAGCTGTTCGCCGATCGGGCGGAGCGGGTCGTCGCGGTCGACAAGAGCCTGGAAATGCTGCGCGTCGCGCGCGCCAAGCTGCAGAATCTTCCTGCAGACAAGGTCGAGCTGGTGCAGGGCGATTTCCTGTCGCTGCCGTTCGACAGCGCCGATTTCGATACCGTGCTGTTCCACCAGGTGCTGCACTATGCGCCCGATCCCATAGTCCCTCTACGCGAGGCGGCGCGGGTGCTGCGCCCCGGTGGCCGTATAGCGATCGTCGATTTCGCCGCGCACCAGCATGAGGAACTGCGCGAACGTTACCAGCATGCCCGGCTGGGCTTCGAAGACGATCAGCTGGCCGATGTGCTGGAACAGACCGGCTTCGTGCCCGAGGCTCCGGCGACGCTCGATGGCGGCACGCTGACCGTCAAGATCTGGGTCGCGCGGCGCAGGCAACCGCTGACGGCGCGCGAGCCGTCATCCAAGACGCAACGAAAGGCCGCACGCTGATGGTGCAACCGACAACCGACTCCCACGATGGCAGCCCGGCAACCCGTCCGGCCGGCGATCCGCTGTTCAGCGGCCTGCCTGGCGATATCGACGTCAGCTTCGAATTCTTCCCGCCCAAGAGCGAGAAAATGGAAGCGCAGCTGTGGGACGCCGTGACCGAGCTCAAACCGCTCCATCCGCACTTCGTCTCGGTCACCTACGGGGCGGGCGGCTCGACCCGGGAGCGTACGCACAAAACCGTTGCGCGGATCATTGCCGAAGCGGGGCTGCCCGCCGCCGCGCACCTCACCTGTGTCGATGCGTCGAAGAAGGAAACGCAGCGGATTGCCGAGCAGTACTGGGAAGCGGGCGTGCGGCACATCGTCGCGCTGCGCGGCGATATGCCGCAGGCGGATGGCACCCTCGGCCCGTTCAAGCCCCACCCGGATGGCTATGCCAGTGCCGAAGAGCTCGTTCGCGGGCTGAAGGACGTCGCCGATTTCGAGATTTCGGTCGGCGCCTATCCCGAATGCCATCCCGATGCGGCGAGTCCGCAGGCCGATATCGATTACCTCAAGCGCAAGATAGACGCAGGCGCAGACCGCGCGATCACGCAGTTTTTCTTCTCGCCCGATACGTTTTTCGACTTCCTCGAAAAGACCGACAAGGCGGGTATCGAAGTGCCCATCGTGCCGGGAATCCTGCCGATCACCAACGTTGCCAAGGCGCGCGAGTTCGCCGGGCAGTGCGGTGCGGAGATTCCGGCGTGGATGGACGACCTGTTCGATGGGCTGGACCGGCGCCCCGCTGCGCGGCAGCTGGTTTCCGCCACGATCGCCGCAGAAATGTGCCGCAGCCTCTACGCGGGCGGAATTCGCCACTATCATTTCTATACACTCAACCGCGCCGACCTCGCCTACGCGATCTGCCACCTTCTCGGCATGCGGCCCACGGAGAACGCAGCATGACCAGCTCACGCGAGAGACTGATGCAGGAGGCTGCCAAGCGCGTTCTTATTTCCGACGGCGCATTCGGCACGCAGATCCAGAACCGCAAGCTGAGCGAGGCGGATTACGCTGGCGATCTGGGCCTGACCGCCGACCAGAAGGGCAATAACGACATCCTCGCGCTGACCCGGCCCGATGTCATCGCGGACATCACCCGTGCCTATCTGGATGCCGGATCGGATATCGTCTCCACCAACACCTTCTCCGCCAACACAATCAGCCAGGCGGATTACAATGCGCAAGACAAGGTCGAGGCGATCAATGTCGAATCCGCCCGCATCGCGCGCGAACTGGCGGACGAATTTGCCGCGAAAGACGGCCGCCCGCGCTTCGTCGCGGGCGCGATCGGGCCGACCAACAAGACGCTGTCGCTCAGCCCCGATGTCGAAGACCCCGGCTTTCGCGAGATCACCTTCGATCATCTGGTCGAGGTCTATCGCCAGCAGGCCGCCGCGTTGGTGAAGGGCGGGGCGGACTTCATCTTGATCGAGACCGTGTTCGACACCCTCAACGCCAAGGCGGGCATCTTCGCGGTAAAGAAGCTGGAGCGCGAGATCGGCCGCGATGTGCCGATCATGATGTCGATGACGCTGACCGATCTTTCGGGCCGCAACCTTTCGGGCCATACGGTCGAGGCATTCTGGTATGCGGTGCGGCACGCGAAGCCGATCACCATTGGCCTCAATTGCAGCTTCGGCGCCGAACAGCTGCGCCCGCATGTGCAGCTGCTGGCCAAGCTCGCCGATACGCTGGTGATGGTCTATCCCAATGCGGGGCTTCCCAACGAGCTGGGCGAATACGACGAAGCGCCCGATACCACGGCATCGCTGGTAAAGGCCTGGGCCGACAAGGGGCAGGTCAATATCCTGGGCGGATGCTGCGGCTCTACGCCCGAACATATCGCGGCGATGGCCAAAGCCGTTCAGGGCCTCGCGCCACGCGAATTGCCCGAGCCGCCCACCATCATGCGCCTGGCCGGGCTCGAACCCTTCGAGATCGCTGCATGACGGATGCCGTTCTGGAACGGGTGCTTGTGCGCGAGGCCGACGGCGCGGATGCCGGGCACTTGTCACTGGTGTCCGACGCGACCTTCCTCGAAACCTTTGCCGGAATGATCGCGGGCGACGCGCTCGTCACCCACTGCCAGAAACGCCACGCGCCCGACTATCTTCGCCAGCTTCTCGAAGGCGGGGCAAGGGCTTGGCTGGCCGAACTGGACGCTGCGCCGATCGGCTACGCCCTGCTCACGGCGCCCGAACTCGACGCTGCGCGTGAGGGGGATGTCGAGCTGAAGAAAATCTACGTCCTGTCGCGCTTCCACGGCACCGGGATCGCCGCGCGCCTGCTCGACGCCGCGCTCGCCGGGGCTAAGGGCCACACACGGCTGCTGCTGGGCGTGAAGGACGACAACCACCGCGCCATCGGCTTCTACACCAAACAGGGATTTCGCCAGATCGGGACGCGCCGCTTCGATGTCGGCGGCACGCTCTACGATGATGTCGTTCTCGCCCGAGAACTGGACCGGACTGAATCATGAACGCCTCCACCACCGCCAATTTCGTCAATATCGGCGAGCGTACCAATGTTACCGGCAGCGCCCGGTTCAAGAAACTGATCATGGAGGGCGACTACGCGACTGCGGTCGAGGTGGCGCGCCAGCAGGTCGAAAACGGCGCGCAGGTGATCGACGTCAATATGGACGAAGGGCTGCTCGACGCGGTCCACGCCATGACAACCTTCCTCAAGCTGATCTCTGCCGAGCCCGATATTGCGCGCGTGCCCGTGATGGTCGACAGTTCCAAGTGGCATGTGATCGAGGCGGGGCTGCAATGCGTTTCGGGCAAGCCGATCGTCAATTCGATTTCGATGAAGGAAGGCGAGGAGGAATTCCTCGCCCATGCGCGGCTGTGCATGGATTACGGCGCGGCCGCCGTGGTCATGGCCTTCGACGAGACGGGCCAGGCGGATACCAAGCAGCGCAAGGTCGAAATCTGTACGCGCGCCTACAAGCTGCTGACCGGCATCGGCTTCCCGCCCGAAGACATCATCTTCGATCCCAACATCTTCGCGGTGGCGACCGGGATCGAGGAGCATGATCGCTACGGGCTCGATTTTCTGGAGGCGGTGAAGGAGATCAAGGCCGCGTGTCCGCACGCCAAGACCAGCGGCGGGCTCTCCAACCTATCCTTTTCGTTCCGCGGCAACGAGGTCGTGCGCCGCGCAATGCACTCGGTGTTCCTGTATCATGCGATCCCCGCCGGGCTCGACATGGCGATCGTCAATGCGGGCCAGATCGACATCTACGACCAGATCGACCCGACTTTGCGCGAAGCGTGCGAGGATGTGATTCTCAACCGCGATGTGCCGGGCGAAGAGACCGCGACCGAACGCCTGATCGCGCTCGCCGAAAGCTACAAGGGCACCGACAAGAAGGCGGAGAAAGAAGCCGCCGAATGGCGCGGCTGGAAGGTCGAGAAGCGGCTGGAGCACGCGCTGGTCAAGGGTATCGACGCGCATATCGTCGACGATACCGAAGAAATGCGCGCCGCGACCGAACAGCGCGGCGGACGCCCGATCGAGGTGATCGAAGGCCCGCTGATGGACGGGATGAACGTGGTCGGCGACCTGTTCGGTTCGGGCAAGATGTTCCTGCCGCAAGTGGTGAAGTCCGCGCGCGTGATGAAGAAGGCGGTCGCCCACCTGATCCCTTATATCGAGGCGGAGAAGGACAAGCTTCCCGAAGCCGAGCAGAAGACCAAGGGCAGGATCGTGATGGCGACCGTGAAGGGCGACGTTCACGATATCGGCAAGAACATCGTCGGCGTCGTGCTCCAGTGCAACGGCTACGATGTGATCGACCTTGGCGTGATGGTGCCGTGGAGCGACATCCTGAAGGCGGCGAACGACAACAAGGCGGACATCATCGGCCTTTCGGGCCTCATCACCCCCTCGCTCGACGAAATGGTGACCGTGGCCGAGGAAATGCAGGGCGCGGCCATGACGATCCCGCTGCTGATCGGCGGCGCGACCACCAGCAAGGTGCATACGGCGCTGAGGATCGACCCGGCCTACGAAGGCCCGGTGATCCATGTGCTCGACGCGAGCCGCGCGGTCGGTGTCGCCAGCCGCCTGCTGTCCGACACGCAGCGCGACGCATTCGTCGACGACACGGCGAGCGATTATGTGAAGGTGCGCGAGGCGCGCGAGGGCAAGACCAAGAATCCGCTTTTCACGATCGAGGAAGCGCGCGCCAACCATTACGATCCGTTCTATCGCGACAAGCCCGGCCATCCGCAGCAGCCGGGCGTGCATGTGTTCGACGACTGGTCGCTGGCGGACCTGCGCGAGTACATCGACTGGACGCCGTTCTTCAGGGCGTGGGAACTGCACGGAAACTACCCGAGAATCCTCGAGGACGAGGTCGTCGGCGAAACCGCCCGCACCCTGTTCGACGATGCCAACGCGATGCTCGACCGCATCGTGGACGAAAAATGGCTGACCGCGCGCGGCGTGTGCGGGTTGTGGCCCTGCGCGCGCGACGGCGACGACATTACCGTGCATCTCGACGAAGGGCGCGAGCACGTTGTGCTGCCCATGCTGCGCCAGCAGATCAAGAAGAGCCGCGAGCGCGCTAACATGTGCCTGGCGGACTTTATCGATCCGGCGGGCGACTGGATCGGCGGATTTGCAGTGGGCATCCATGGCATCGACGAACCGTCCAGACGCTTCCAGGAAGCGAAGGACGATTATTCGGATATTCTGCTCAAATCGCTGGCGGATCGCTTCGCCGAAGCCTTTGCCGAAAGGCTGCACAAACATGTGCGCACCAATCTGTGGGGCTATGCGCCGGATGAGCAGCTTTCCAACGATGCGCTGATCAAGGAAGAATATCGCGGCATCCGGCCCGCGCCGGGCTACCCCGCATGTCCCGACCATTCGCTCAAGCCGATATTGTTCGACCTGCTCGATGCGCCGGCCAATACCGGCCTGACCCTGACCGAAAATTTCGCGATGTGGCCGACCGCCGCAGTCAGCGGATTCTATTTCGGCCACCCCGAAGCGGAGTATTTCGGCGTCGCGCGGATCGGCCGCGACCAGCTGGAGGACTATGCGCAGCGCAGAGGCGTGGATATCGCGACCGCAGAACGCTGGCTCAGGCCCAATCTCGATTGACGCACTGCAGCGAATAACGCACACATCCATCGTTCTCCGCAGGAGCGATTCTGCGGCGGAGCGCGCGGGAGAGATCGCTGGCTGCAAAGCTGGCGGCGCCGAAGGAGCAACCGCCCCGGAAACTCTCAGGCAAGGCGAACCGCGCGCGCCGAATGGACACTCTGGAAAGCGCCTCCCCCCTCAAGGGCAGGCCACCGAAGGGGTAAGCTCTCAGGTATTCCGACAGAGGGGGCAGGCGGCAAGGCGGCGCAAGCATGCGCGGCTTCCCGCAGCTGTCGGATATTGAATGATGAGCGAAGACGAGACACCCGAAGACATTCAGACGCTGCCGCTCGATGGGTGGCACCGTGCGCAGGGCGCGCGGATGGTGCCTTTCGCGGGCTACGAAATGCCGATCCAGTATGAAGGTATCGTGGCGGAGCACGAATGGACCCGCAATCACGCAGGCCTGTTCGATGTGTCGCACATGGGCCAGCTGCTGCTTTCCGGCCCCGATCTGGATGCCGCGGTCGAGGCGGTGCTGCCAATCGACCTGTCGACACTGAAGCTGGGGCGGCAACGCTATTCGCTGCTGCTCGACGAGAATGGCGGCGTGCTCGACGACCTCATGGTCTCGCGCTGGCCCGAGCATCTCTATCTGGTGGTCAATGGTGCGACCAAGTGGGACGATATCGGCCACCTGCGCGAACACCTGCCCGACGACATCACGCTCAACCACCTGGAAGACCGCGCGCTGCTCGCGCTGCAGGGGCCCGAAGCGGTGGATGCACTGGCGCGTCACACCAAGGGTGAGCAGTCGCTCTCCGACCTGACCTTCATGACGTTCGGACAGTTCACGATTGCCGGACACGACGTCACCATCGCGCGCGCGGGCTACACCGGCGAAGACGGGTTCGAGATTTCGGTTGCCGCCGATGCGGTGGAAGAGGTCGCCGCGCTGCTTTGTGGCGAGCCCGAGGTGAAGCCGATCGGCCTTGGGGCACGCGATTCGCTACGGCTGGAGGCTGGCCTGCCGCTCTACGGGCACGACCTTTCGCCAGATACCAGCCCCATCGAAGCGGGGCTGGTGTTCGGCATCAACAAGCGCCGCCGGAGCCCCGTCGACCAGGGTGGGGGCGGCTATCCGGGTGCCGAGCGCATCAATCGCGAGATCGTGGAAGGCACGTCGCGCAAGTGGGTCGGCCTCGCACTCGATGGCCGCCTGCCCGCGCGCGAGGGTGCGGAGATTTTCGCCGGTGATACGCAGGTCGGCACCGTCACCAGCGGCGGCTTCTCACCCACGCTCGGCCACCCCATCGCCATTGGCTATGTCGATGCTGCCCATGCCGAAATCGATACCGCACTCGAAGTGCAGGTCCGGAACAAACGCCTGCCCGCGCGCGTCGCGAAAATGCCCTTTGTCCAACACCGCTATTTCCGGGGGAGCTAGCACATGTCCCGTTACTATACCGAAGACCACGAGTGGATCGAAGTCGAAGGCGAAGCCGCCACGGTCGGCATCACCGACTATGCGCAGGAGCAGCTGGGCGACATCGTGTTCGTCGAACTGCCCGACGAGGGCGCCGAGCTTGAAAAGAGCAAGGACGCGGCGGTCGTGGAATCGGTCAAGGCCGCGAGCGACGTCTACGCGCCGATCAGCGGCACCGTGATCGAAGTGAACTCCGCGCTCGAAGACGAACCCGCACTGGTCAATTCCTCGCCCGAGGAAGACGGCTGGTTCTTCAAGCTGACCGTCGCCGACGAAAGCGAGCTGGAAGGCCTGATGGACGAAGCCGCCTACAAGAGCTTCGTCGACGGGCTGTGATGCCTGAAGCCCCCTCTCCTTCAGGGGAGGGGGTTGGGGGTGGGGCGAGCGAAGCGAGCGCCCAAAGTACCACCCCGCTGCGACTAGCGCCTGCTGCGCAGGCCCAAGTCTCACTGCCCCTCCTTTGAAGAGGAGGGGGTAATGGAGCTGATCGAATGCGCTACCTCCCCCTGACCGATGCCGACCGTGGCGAGATGCTCGCCAAAGTCGGTGCTTCTTCGATCGACGACCTGTTCATCGATGTGCCGCAAGAGGCCCGGCTCGATGGCCCGATCCACGACCTGCCGATGCATGCCAGCGAGATGGCGGTGGAGCGGCATATGCGCCGCCTCGCCAAGAAGAACCTCGCGGCAGCGGATGCGCCCTTCTTCCTCGGCGCGGGGGCCTATCGCCACCACGTACCGGCCAGCGTCGATCACATCATCCAGCGCGGCGAGTTCCTGACCGCTTACACGCCCTACCAGCCCGAGATCGCGCAGGGCACGCTGCAGATGCTGTTCGAGTTCCAGAGCCAGGTCGCGCGGCTCTATGGCTGCGCGGTCGCCAATGCCTCGATGTACGACGGCTCGACTGCATGCTGGGAAGCGATTGCGATGGCGGGGCGCATTGCGCGCGGCAAGCGCAAGAAGGTCGTGCTCTCGGGCGCGCTGCACCCGCATTATGCCGAGGTCGTGCGGACCATGGCGAAGTTCACCGATGACGAGATCGCCGACGCGCAGCCGACGATGCAGGGATCGCCCGATCTCGACGGGCTGATCGGCCGGATCGACGAGGATACCTCGTGCGTCGTCGTCCAGTACCCCGACATCCTCGGGCGTCTCTCGGACCTCGAAGCCATCAGCGAAGCCGCGCATGCCAAGGGCGCGCTGGTGATTGCGGTGAATCTTGAGCCGGTCGCGCTGGGTGCGGTGAAATCGCCCGGCGAAATGGGGGCAGACATTGTCGTCGGTGAAGGGCAGGCGCTGGGCGTCGGCCTCCAGTTCGGCGGGCCTTATCTGGGCCTGTTCGCGGTGCGCGACCCCAAGCATGTGCGCATGATGCCGGGCCGCCTGTGCGGCGAAACGCAGGATGCCGAGGGCAAGCGCGGCTTCGTGCTGACGCTTTCGACGCGTGAACAGCATATCCGGCGCGAGAAGGCGACCAGCAATATCTGCACCAATAGCGGGCTGTGCGCGCTCGCCTTCAATGTCCACATGAGCCTGCTGGGCGAGAAGGGCTTGCGGCAGCTGGCGGCAGAGAACCACCGGCTCGCGTGCCTTGCGGCAGACAAGCTGGCGCAGGTGCCCGGCGTGAGTGTGCTCAACGACAATTTCTTCAACGAATTCACGCTGATGATCGGGCAGGACGCGCGCAAGGTCGTGCGCAAGCTGGCCGATGACGGCATCCTCGCAGGCGTCTCGCTCGGGCGGCTTTTCCCGGCCAATGATGCGCTGTCCGAAGGCCTGCTCGTCACGCTCACCGAAACCACCAGCGAGGAGGATATCGATACCCTCTGCGCTGCCCTGAAGGAGGTGCTGGCATGAACGCGCCCAACAAGTCCGGCTGGAAGCCCAGCACGCCCGTCTCTGGCGACAGCGATAGACCGACCTTCACCGGCAACCGCGCGCTGATGCTGGAAGAGCCGCTGATCTTCGAGATCGGCCATACCGAGACCACCGGGGTCGACCTGCCCGAACCGCAGGCCGACGCGCCCAACCGCCTCGCCGGACTCGACCGCGCCGACCCGATTGGCCTGCCCGGCCTGTCCGAGCCCGAATGCGTGCGCCACTACACGCGGCTCAGCCGGCAGAACTACGCGATCGACCTCGGGCTTTTCCCGCTCGGCAGCTGCACGATGAAGCACAATCCGCGTCTGAACGAGAAGGTCGCGCGGATGCCCGGCTTTGCCGATATTCACCCGCTCCAGCCGGTCGATACGGTCCCCGGCGCGCTCGAAGTGATCAGTGAACTCGCCAACTGGCTGCTCAGCCTCACCGGCATGCACTCGGTCGCGATGAGCCCCAAGGCGGGCGCGCATGGCGAGTTGTGCGGCATCCTGTGCATTCGCGCCGCGCTCGAAGCGCGCGGCGATGCGCGCAAGGTCGTGCTGGTGCCCGAAAGCGCGCACGGCACCAACCCCGCCACCGCTGCTTTTGCGGGTTACGAGGTGGAGGATATCCCGGCGACCGCCGAAGGGCGCGTCGATCTGGACAAGCTCACGGCCCGCCTCGGCCCCGATGTCGCGGCGGTGATGATCACCAACCCCAACACCTGCGGCCTGTTCGAGCGCGACATGAAGGCGATTTCCGACGCGGTCCACGCGGCGGGCGGCTTCGTCTATTGCGACGGCGCGAACTTCAACGCCATCGTCGGCAAGGTGCGCCCCGGCGACCTCGGCGTCGATGCGATGCACATCAACCTGCACAAGACCTTCTCCACCCCCCACGGCGGCGGCGGGCCGGGTTCTGGCCCGGTGGTGCTGTCCGAAGCGCTTTCACCCTACGCCCCGCTGCCCTTCACCGCGCGCGATGCGGATGGCAAGGTGCATCTGGTCGAGGAAGAAAACGCGCAAGAATACGGCCATTCGGACGCCTTCGGGCGGATGACCGCGTTCCACGGGCAGATGGGCATGTTCACCCGCGCGCTCGCCTACATCCTTAGCCACGGGGCGGACGGGCTGGCGCAGGTCGCGGAAGACGCGGTGCTCAACGCAAACTACATCCTGCGCTCGCTGGAAGACCTGCTCCACGCGCCGTTCGGTGAAAGCGGCCCGTGCATGCACGAGGCGCTGTTCGGCGATCAGGGCTTTGCCGAGGGGCTCTCCACGCTCGATCTGGCCAAGGCGCTGATCGACGAGGGCTATCATCCGATGACGATGTACTTCCCGCTGGTGGTCCACGGCGCGATGCTGATCGAGCCGACCGAGACCGAGAGCAAGGCGGGGCTCGACGAGTTCATCGGTGCGCTGCGCTCCGTGGTGGAGCGGGCGAAGGCGGGCGATGAAAGCCTGAAGGCCGCGCCCTACTTTGCACCGCGCAGGCGGCTCGACGAGACGCAGGCGGCACGCAAGCCGATCCTCGCATGGCACGGCGAACTGGCCCCCGGCGGTGCGTCTGCGCGCAGCGAGGTCGGCGGGCGGTAAGCCAGGCGCGGCATGAAGATCGTCTTCAGCCGCAAGGGGTTCGATAGCGGATCGGGCGGCGGCTCCTCGCCGATCGTCGACGGTCGCCCGATCTCGCTCCCGATCCCCGATACCAAGGGGATTGCGCGCACCACCTATGGCGATCTCGGGCTGGGCGAGCTGGCAGATTCCGCCAGCCGGGGTGCCTATGACGCGGACAGCCTGTGCCATCACGATCCGATGTTCACCGATGATGGCCGCTGCATCTTCGGGCAGGTCGGCGCGGCGCAGACGCACCTCACCAATCACGGCGTGGGGCGGGGCGATGTGTTCGTTTTCTTCGGGCGTTTCGAGGGTGAGGGGCAGGCGGCGCATCACCGCATCTTCGGCTATCTGGAAGTCGAGCAGGTGATCGACCTCGCGCGCTGCGATGATGCGGTGCGCGCCCAGTACGCCGCGCTCGGCCATCCGCATGCGCTGGGCATGCATGGCACCAATGATACGCTCTATGTCGGGCCGGGGCGCATGGCGGCGCGGGCATCCGATGCGCTGCGGCTGACTGCTCCGGGCGAAGTGCTCAGCCGGTGGGAGCGACCCAAGTGGCTAAGACATGGCGACCTGTCCTACCACGATGCCGAATGGCGCTGGGCCGAGCCGGGTCGCCTGATTGCAGTCAGCCGTGGGCAGGAGTTCGTCGCCAATGTGGGCCGCCGCAAAGCCCCGCGTGAGTGGCTGGCGAGTGTGGTCGAGGCTATTCACTTTGGCTAGTCGAGTCCGCTCGTCCTGAGCTTGTCGAAGGGCGAGCCAGGCCGTTCGCGCTTCGACAGGCTCAGCACGAACGGCGGAGAGTCTGCTTACTTGTACGTCTTGATAATCGCCGAGAAATCGAGGCCTTCGTTGCCCGCGCCCGCGAAGTCCTCGTAAAGGCTCGCCGCGCGCGAACCGAGCGGCACGCCTGCGTCGACCTCTTCGGCCGCCGCCATCGCCAGCCGCAGGTCCTTGAGCATCAGCGCGGTCGCGAAGCCGCCCTGGTAGCCCTTGTCGGCGGGGCTTTCGACGCCCACGCCCGGCAGCGGGGTGTAGGCGTTCAAGGACCAGCAATAGCCGCTCGACTGCGAGCTGATCTCGTAGAACTTCTGCGGATCGAGCCCCAGTTTCTGCGCCATCTGCATCGCCTCGGACACGCCGATCATGGAGATTGCGAGCAGCATGTTGTTGCAGATCTTCGCGGTCTGCCCCGCGCCTGCGTCGCCCGCATGGATCACGGCCTTGCCCATGCTTTCGAGGATCGGCTTGGCCGCAGCGAACGCCTCTTCGGTGCCGCCGACCATGAAGGTCAGCGTGCCGCCATCCGCCGCTGCGATCCCGCCGGAAACGGGCGCGTCGACCATCTTGTAGCCCTTGGCGGTGGCCATTTCGGTCACTTCCTTGGCGGTGGCGACGTCGATGGTCGAGCAGTCGAGCAGCGCCGCGCCTTCGGGCGCTTGGCCGATTACGCTGTCCGAATAGACCGACTTCACGATCCCGCCATTGGGCAGCATCGAGACCACGGCATCGACGCCCTGCACCGCTTCCTTCGCATCGGTGAAGGTCTCGCAGCCGTTGCTCTTGGCCTTGGCGAGCGCATCTTCGCTGAGGTCGAATGCGCGCACTTCGTGGCCGTTCTTGACCAGGTTCGCGGCCATCCCGCCGCCCATGTTGCCGAGGCCGATAAAGGCGATTTTCATGTCACTCTCTCCAATTCCCCTCTCCCCGTGCGGGGAGAGGATACGCAGGCTTGGCGCACCTGCGCCTAGCCGAAGTTGGAGAGGGGTGGTTCTACGCCGATGGCTGGCAATCCCCTCTCCCAACCCTCTCCCCTTGAGGGGAGAGGGCTCAAGGGTTCACCGCCCCTTCCACTGCCCGTCGCGCTTCTCGATGAAGGCCTTCATGCCCTCGGCCTTGTCCTCGGTTGCGGTGAGGATCTGGAACAGGCGGCGTTCGTGGAGCACGCCCTGGCCGAGGAAGGTTTCGTAGGCCGCGTTGACCATTTCCTTGTTCACCATCGCGGCCATCGGCGGCATCCCGGCGATGGTGGCGGCGGTGGTGCGTGCTTCGTCCATCAGCGTGTCATGCGGCACGACGCGCGCGACGAGGCCGCTGCGTTCGGCTTCCTCGGCGTCCATCATCCGGCCGGTCAGGCACATTTCCATCGCCTTGGCCTTGCCGACCGCGCGCGTGAGGCGCTGCGATCCGCCCATGCCCGGCGCGACGCCCAGCTTGATCTCGGGCTGGCCGAACTTGGCCTTCTCGCTCGCGATGATGAAGTCGGCCATCATCGCCAACTCGCACCCGCCGCCCAGCGCGAAGCCGTTGACCGCCGCGATCCACGGCTTGCGCACCGCCTCGACGATGTGGCTGGTCCACTTGGCAAAGAAATCCTGCAGGAAGAAATCCGCCGCGTCCTTGTCCGCCATTTCCTTGATGTCCGCGCCCGCGGCGAAAGCCTTGTCGCCCGACCCGGTCAGAATCGCGCACAGTTGGCTGTCGTCGTTCTGGTAAGCGGCGAAGGCGTCGATCAGCTCGTCGAGCACCACGCTGGAGAGCGCGTTGAGCGCCTGCGGGCGGTTGAGCGTGATGATCGTGACCGCGCCGTCGGTTTGCGTGGTGATGGTTTCGTAGGGCATTCAGGGCTCCTCAAATTCGTCACCCTGAACTTGTTTCAGGGTCCAGTCTTCGATCCGTACCGTCTGCCCGAGAGGCGGGCTGGATGCTGAATCGAGTTCAGCATGACGGTCTTGCCAAAGGATCAGTTAAGCGGCGTCCACTCCTCGCCCTCGGGCAGGGCGGCGAAGATCGCTTCGATCTGTTCATCGGTTACGCCTTGGGGCGTGGCGGGGTTCCATTGCGGATCGCCGGTCTTGTCCACGATCACCGCTCGCACGCCTTCGGCAAAATCGTGGCTCACGAGCACCCGGCTGCCGATGCGGTATTCCATCCGCATTTCGTCGGCGAAGCTGCCCAAAGTCAGACTATCTGCCAGCTGGCGCAGTGCGACCTTGCAGCTTTGCGGGCTCTTGGTCCGCAGCGTTTTGAGCTCCTTGGCCGCCCATTCGGAATCGTCGGCTTCGAGCGCGGCGAGGATTTCTTCGAGCGTGCGCCCCGCGAACAGCCGGTCGATATTCTCGCGGTTGTTCAGGATGCGGGCTTCGGGCGGGGTTTCGGACGCTTCGTCGAGGATCGTCTGGATATTGGCCGGATCGTCGATGATCGCGGTCTTTACGCGGGCAAGGTTCTCGCTCGCGATGTAATGCGTGGCGAGGCCGATTGCGTGACACTCCGCCCCGTCGAGCCGCGCTCCGGTGAGCGCGAGGAATTGCCCGATGCGCCCGGGCAGGCGGCTGAGATACCAGCCGCCGCCGACATCGGGGAACAGGCCGATGCCGGTTTCGGGCATCGCGAACTTGGTGTTCTCGGTCGCAACGCGAAACGCCGCAGGCTGGCTGATGCCGACACCGCCGCCCATCGTGATCCCGTCCATGAAGGCGACCACCGGCTTCGTGTATGTGAACATCTGGTGGTTGAGCTGGTACTCGGCGTGGAAGAATGCGCGGCCCGTCCTGCCCTCGTCGTTGAGCGCCGAATTGCGCAGCATGGCGATATCGCCGCCCGCGCAGAACCCGCGGCCTTCCGCATGGTCGACAATCACCGCCGCGACACCATTATCGCTGGCCCAGCCGCTCAACGCCTCGCTCATCGCGACGCACATCTCGGTTGTCAGCGCATGGATCGCCTTGGGGCGGTTGAGCGATATGTGGCCCACGCCCTTGTGCGTGTGGATGTTGAGCTGGTCGGTCATGCCGCGTCCTTGTGTTCGATGAGATCCCAGCGGTTGCCCCACGGATCGTTAAAGACCGCGACGGTGCCATAAGGCTCTTCGCGCGGAGCTTCGGTGAATTCGACGCCCCATTGCGCCATGCGGCGATGGTCGGTCGCAAAATCGTCCGACTGGAGGAACCAGCCGACGCGCCCGCCTGCCTGATGGCCGATGGCCGCCGTCTGTTCGTCGTTCGATGCGCGCGCGAGCAGCAGCTTGCCCCCACGTTCTCCTGCCACGACGACCCAGCGTTTGCCGCCGCCCAGATCGCTGTCTTCCTTGACCGCGAAATCCAGCGCATCACGGAAGAAGGCGATCGCCTCGTCGTAATCTGGGACGAGGAAGGTGGTCATGGCGAGGCCTGTCACTGCCGCAGCAGATCCCGGCCCACGATCATCCGCATCACCTGGTTGGTCCCTTCGAGGATCGAGTGCACGCGCAGGTCGCGCCAGTAGCGTTCGATGGGGTAGTCCTTGAGGTAGCCATAGCCGCCGAACAGCTGCAGCGCGTCGTTGACGATCTTGCTGCCATTATCGGTCGCGAGCCGCTTGGCCATCGCGGAGAAGCGCGACTTGTCGGGGGCGTTGTCGGTCACCTTCGCCGCCGCGAGATAGAGCAGCGCGCGCGCCGCCTCCAGATCGGTCGCCATGTCGGCGAGCATGAACTGCGTGTTCTGGAAGTCCGCGATCTGCTGATCGAACTGCTGGCGTTCCTTGGTGTACTTGACCGCTTCGTCGAGGCACCGCTGCGCTCCGCCGAGCGAGCAGGCGCCGATGTTCAGCCGTCCGCCGTCGAGGCCCATCATCGCGAAGCGGAAGCCTTCGCCTTCCTCGCCCACGCGGTTCTCCACGGGCACGCGCGCATCCTCGAAGATGACCTGCGCGGTCGGGCTGGCGTTCCAGCCGAGCTTCTTCTCGGGCGCGCCGAAGGAAACGCCCGGCGTGTCCTTGTCGACCACCAGGCAGGTGATGCCCTTGGTCTTGTGCTCACCCGTGCGGACCATGGTGACGTAAATGTCGTTCACGCCGCCGCCGGAGATGAACTGCTTAGTGCCGTTGAGCACATAATGATCGCCATCGCGCACGGCCTGCGTCTTGAGCCCCGCCGCGTCCGATCCGCTGCCCGGTTCGGTCAGGCAGTAAGAGGCGATCTTGTTCATGGTGACGAGGTCCGGGAGATATTTCTCCTTCACCCCCGCGCCGCCGAAGCGGTCGATCATCCAGCTCGCCATGTTGTGGATCGAGATGAACGCACTGGTGGTGGGGCAGCCATAGGCCATCGCCTCCATGATCAGCGCGGCCTCAAGGCGGCCGAGGCCGATGCCGCCCGATTCCTCGGACACGTAGATTGCGCCGAAGCCGAGTTCGGCGGTCTGCTTGATCGTGTCGACGGGGAAGATGTGTTCCTCGTCCCACTTCGCCGCGTTGGGCGTGATGTTGTCGGCGGTGAACCGCTGCGCCATGTCCTGGATCGCGAGCTGGTCTTCTGAGAGCTGGAATTGTCCGGTCATGCCGGGCGACCTAGCCCCACCGGGCAACCATGAAAAGGGGGGCATTCGACCGGCCGCCCCGCCGCCGCGCCGTGCGCCGCGTCGGGCCGCGCCGATACGCTAGGATGCGCAGCGGCGGCGCGTGGTTCCGGTGCCGGTATCGGCGAGCTCGCGCGTGGCCAGCTGTTCGCCGCCCCGGATCAGCGCCATGGCATATTCGCTGGTCCAGCTTTCGCCTTCGCCCTGCATGGCAAGAGTCACCACGATGCCCGGCTTGCCCCGGCGGACGGCGGTGACTTCGCCCTGCGACTCGTAGAACGATATCGTGCCCGGGCGGATCGTCAGGAACATCTCGGAATCGGGCGTGCATGGCCCATCCACGCCGCCCCACTGGCCGAGGAACCGCGCGGGGATGGCATTGAGCGGCGCACCGTCTTCTGCCGCTGCACTGCCCAGCTGCTGCGCGCCTTCGGGCAGCGGAGTGGGGGTCTCAGCTGCGGGATCTTCGGGCGTTGCCGGGTCGAGGGGGACGGGCGCATCGGCAGGGTCAGTGGTCGGGGTGGCGTCTACCGTCACCTCCTTGCCATCGATCGCGATGGTCGTTTCCTCGGGCGAGGATTTCGGCGATTGGCTGTCGCATCCGGCGAGCAGGACGACACCGGTGGCCAGCATTGCTGCGATAGCAAGTCTCATTGCGCGTCATCCCCCTGTTTCACCGCCCGACATTGGTCCTCTACCGCAATCGCCGCGACATCGCGATAGGCCCGGACGATGAAAACCAGACAGCGCGCCAGAATAGCACTCTTTGCGGGTTGGTATGTGCGGCGTTCGCCCAACCACCGCGCACCCGGTCAGCAGCGATTATAGTCGAACGGCTCCATTCCATCGAAGAGTTCGCTCAGGCGTTTACCATCGTCGGAGAGTTCGATCTCGTGGCTTACCGCGCTGGAGGCCGCTTGCCCGGTCTGGCCATAACGCCCTTCGATCGCAATGGTGTTGTCGTTCACCCGGCGAACCTTGGAGACTTCGATACGTCCCGAGCCGTATTTTATCCGGTTCGCGGTGATTGTCATGTCATCGCCGGAAAGGTCTCCTGAGCAGGCCATATGGTCGCCTTCGCCTCCCCAGGTGCCCCGATACCGTGCCGGAATGGTGGACAAGGATTGCGCAGAAGAATCGCTGCGCGCGCTCGTATCATCGCACCGGACAAAGTTGGCGGAGGACATTTCCGGGGCAAAAAGGGTCATGCCGTCGCCATTACCGTTCAGCGCAAACCCGAACCGTTGGTCTGCGTCGGGGGCTTTCGGGTCAGGTTCTCCGAGCAGTTCCACGGTGTTGGCGTTGATGACCTTCACATCCACCACACGCGTGCGCTCTTCGCCCCAGGCGCTGGTCCAGTTCTCGCCGACAACGTACCGCGATTCGCCCGGTGTACAGCTATCGGTACCGCGCATGTCCCACGATCCGCGAAAATCCGCCGGGATGGAGACGCGCGGTTCGTCTCCGTCGGGTTCGTCGGCCTGTTTGACTGGATCCTCTTGCGCCGAGGATCCGATTTCTCCTGAATCTTCGGCTGGTGCGGCCTCGTTCTCGCTGGCAGATGCGCCGCAAGCCGACAGCGCAAGAATGAACGCCGCCGAAGCGAATGCAATGCTGTTCCGCATGGAAATTCCCCCATTTGCAGGCCACGGCCCTCTACCGTCAGCCCGGATGTGCGGAGGAAGATAACAAAACTGGCGGAAATTCACAAAAGCGCGCGCAGAGCTCCGGCCCCAAGCGCAGCGCCGCCCGCTCAATCGGCGTCGCTGGTGGGCAGGCCGAGCACGCGGGTGTCGAACCACTCCTGCGCCAGCCGCGTATCATTGCCGCGGTACCAGCGCGGGGCGGGCAGCCCCTTTTGCCAGGCGACCATTTCGGTCAAGGTGCCTTGCGCAACGGGCGTGTCGTAGGTCTTCGCCAGAGCGGCAACGGGATCGGCATAGGCCTCGTCCACGGAGACGATCGTCCATCCCCTGTCGCGCAGCGCCTGCACCAGATCGCCGATCCACAGCGCCGCAATGTCCGTCTCGTGCAGCAGCATGACGTGCGCTGGCGAGTGCCCCAGAGCCTCGCGAGCCAGCCCGTCGTAGAACTCCGCCGCCTCGACATGGGCCTGGACATAGAGATCGCGCAGCGCGTGGCGGTCGATCTCGTGCCCGTCGGCCACGGCCTTCTTCGCCGCCGCTTCATAGAACCAGTCGATCGCTTCGAGAGTAGCATAGCCGTTCGACAGGCCGCGTTGGTCCAGCCCGGCGCGCACAGCATCGCGCTTCGCCCTGTCGCCCTGTCCTTCGTCGAGATAGGGGTACCGGAACCAGGGGCGGTATCCGTCCCGGCCGCGCAGCCAGTCCTCGGCTGCGTCGATATCGGCAAGATAGGCGGTGGCTTCGACCCGGGACAGGCGGGGGTGCGTGGCCGAATGGTTGGCGATCACATGGCCTGCTGCGACATAGGCCGCGATCCGCCGCTCGTCGTCCGCATCGTCGATCTGGCCCGGATTGACGAAAAATGCCGCCTGATCGACGCCAGCTGCCGCAAGGTTCGCGATCAGCAGGCGGGTGCGTTCGTCTTCGGACAGGAAAGCGCCGCGCGCGCGGGGCGCATCGTCGAAGGTCAGTGCGATCCGCTTTTCCGCCAATGGCGGCGCGGGGGTGTCGCCCGGCTGCGCGCACGCGGCGAGCAGGCCGAGGAAGACAGGAAGGAGCCAGCGCATGGCCGCGGTTCTAGCGCGGACACCTGCGGTACATAGTCGTGGCGCGCTCACCCGTGTCGAAATTGCGGACGGTAAGAGCCTTTTCGACCGGATCGACGCGAAACTCCAGCTCGTCGCGGGTCGGCGTGTCCGCGTAGGTCGTGTCGAACACCGCGCGGATAAGCCCCGGTTCGCGCTGGCTTACCGAAATCAACCGCCCGCCCTGTTCGAAATAGGAATAGCTGTCTTCGCGGATCGTCAGCACCTTTCCCATATTGTCGGGCAAGTAGCCGTCGCATTGTGCCCTGGTCACCGCCGCGCCGCCCGTGGCACGCCATGTGCCGCGAATGGCGGTGGGGAAGCTCTGGGCTAATGCGCTCGGCTCTTCGTCCTCGTCTGCGCCCATGGGCGGGCCGGCGCCATCGCCGATCCCGCCATCCGGTTCGACCGGCATCGGGGTCGACGTGGGCGCAGTGTCGGTCGCGGGATCGCCGCCGGTAGTCGTGCCTTCGCCGCCAGCATCGGGCGCGGAACAGGCAGTTACGGAGAGCGCGGCGACACTCAGGACGGCAAGGATTCTCATCGGCATTAGCCTTTCGATTGTTCGCACCCTAGAACGGCCTGCCGCCCCGATCCGATCCGATCCTGTCGGTCGGACCGGATCATCTGGCAGGGGCGGGCTGCCAGCGCGGACGGCAAGGTTTTTCGTCTTTTCCTCAACCCATTGTCGGGATGATGAAGGCGTCCTTGTTGTCCGCATCCGCCGTGCCGTCAGGCCAACGCTGGGTGACCTTCTTGGACTTGGTCCAGAAACGCAGGCCTTCCTGCCCGTACTGGTCGATGTCGCCGAAGCCCGAACGCTTCCACCCGCCGAAGCTGTGGTAGCTGACGGGCACGGGGATCGGCACGTTGATCCCGACCATGCCGACATTCACCCGGTGCGCGAATTCGCGCGCGGCGTGGCCGTTGCGGGTGAAGATGGCGACGCCGTTGCCATACTGGTGCTCGCTCGGCAGGCGGACGGCCTCTTCGAAATCCTTGGCGCGCACGATCTGCAGCACAGGGCCGAAGATCTCTTCCTTGTAGCTTTCCATGTCGGTGGTGACATTGTCGAGCAGGGTGGGGCCGACGAAGAAGCCTTTCTCGTGCCCTTGTAGCGAGAACCCGCGCCCGTCGATCACGACCTCGGCACCTTCCTTCTCAGCAGTGTCGATCCATTCTTCGATCCGCGCCTTGTGCTCAGGGGTCACGACGGGGCCATAATGCGCTTCGGGATCGTTGGAGACGCCGACGCGCAGGGCATTGATCGCGGGGATCAGCTTTTCGCGCAGGCGGTTCGCCGTATCCTCGCCCACCGGCACCACCACGGGCAGCGCCATGCAACGCTCGCCCGCCGATCCGAAGGCCGCACCCGCGAGATCGTTCACCACTTGGTCGAGATCGGCGTCGGGCATCACGATGCCGTGGTTTTTCGCGCCGCCGAAGGCCTGCACGCGTTTCCCGTTGGCGGTGCCGCGCGAGTAGATGTACTGCGCGATGTCGGACGACCCGACGAAGCTGATCGCGGCGATGTCGGCATGGTCGATGATCGCGTCGACCATCTCCTTGTCGCCGTTGACCACCTGAAGCAGCCCCTCGGGCGCGCCCGCTTCGACGAACAGTTCGGCGAGGCGGATCGGCACGCTGGGATCGCGCTCCGAGGGCTTGAGGATGAAGGCGTTGCCCGCCGCGATCGCCATGCCGAACATCCACATCGGGATCATCGCGGGGAAATTGAACGGGGTGATGCCCGCCCCGATGCCGAGCGGCTGGCGCATCGAATAGACATCGATGCCCGGGCCCGCCCCTTGCGTGTATTCACCTATCAGCGCCTGCGGAATCCCGCAGGCATATTCGATCACTTCGAGCCCGCGCTGCACATCGCCATGCGCATCGTCGACGACCTTGCCGTGTTCGCTGGAGAGCAGCTCTGCCAGTTCCTGCTTGTTCGCTTCGACCAGTTCCTTGAACCGGAACATCACGCGCGCCCGGCGCTGCGGGTTGGTCGCGGCCCATTCCGGCTGGACTTCCTTCGCCTTGGCGACAGCGCGTTCGAGCAGCGCGCCATCGCCCAGCGCGACCTCTGCCTGCACCTCTCCGGTAGAGGGGTTCCACACCTTGTGCGTACGGGTGGCTTCGCCGGCGGCAACGCCGGTGGCGAGGTGGTGGTCGATCTGGCGCATGTGGGGGTCTCTCCGCTTGATTTTTGTGCCCGCGCGCTAGCGCCTGTGGGCTTGTCAGATCAAGGGACGGAACGCGTTAGCGTTCCCGAAACCCGGCTGGCTAGCCTCCGCTTACCGCGCGCATCATCTCTGCACACAGGATCGCGCCATAGGTGCCCAGTGCGTAGCCGAGCACCGCCAGCAGCACTCCCACCGGCGCCAGCGCGGGGTGAAACGCGCCTGCGACCACCGGCGCGCTGGCCGCTCCGCCGACATTGGCCTTGCTCCCGACTGCCACGAAGAAGAATGGCGCACGGATGATCCGCGCCACCACCAGCAGCAGGACGGAGTGGATCGTCATCCAGATCAGGCCCACCGCCATGAACAACGGCGCATCGCCCAGCTGGAATATATCCATCTTGGTGCCGATCACCGCCACCAGCAGGAAGATGAAGACGGTGCCGATCTTGGATGCGCCGATCCCTTCAAGCTCGCGCGCGGGGGTGAAGGAGAACAGCAGGCCTATGGTGGTCGCGTTGACGACGATCCAGAAGAACTCGCTCGCCAGAACCGCGTCAGGCCCCATCATGTTGATGAACCAGTAGGACAGCCAGCCTGCGCTCCAGTGCGAGAACGCGACCGTGCCGAAGGTGAAGCCGACCAGCACGATCAGCTCGTTGGCGGTGGGCACGCGCGCGACCCGTTCGCTGAAACTGGCCATGGAATCGCGCAGCCGGTCGACCGCGGAACTGTCCGCCCCCAGCCACCGGTCGACGCGTTCGTGCATCCCCGCGCCATAGAGCAGGAAGGCCATCCAGATGTTCGCGACTACGATGTCGACCGCGACCATCGCCCCATAGTTTTCGATGTTATAGCCATAGACTTCCAGCATCGCGGTCTGGTTCGCGCCGCCGCCGATCCAGCTTCCGGCAAGCGTCGCGAAACCGCGCCACGCGGCATCCGCCCCCTGGCCCGCGATGATCGACGGGTCGAACTGCGCCACGATCCACAGGGCGATCGGCCCGCCGATGATGATGCCCAGCGTTGCGGTGAAGAACATGATCAGCGCCTTGGGACCAAGGCCGATGATACCCTTCAGATCGATGCTGAGCGTCAGCAGCACCAGCGCCGCGGGGAGGAAATAGTCCTTGGCAATGGTCCACAGGTTGGAATTGCTCGCATCGATTACGCCAAAACTGACCAGCAGCGATGGGATCAGGTACGCGAGCAGGATGATGGGCACGAAGGTGAACACCTTGTCCCACACGCCGCCACGCTGGCGCAGGTAAAACAGGATGCCCAGAATTGCGGCGAGGATGCCGAAAATGATGGTGTCGCTCAAGAACATTGTGGTCGGCTTCCTCCGCCCGGGTTTGCTTGTCGGGCCAGCTTTGCACGCCGGCAACGTGAAAGCGATCTTGACCGTCAACGCTGCAAGGTGCAATCGCCGCCGGCCTCTTCGCGGGTGTAGCTCAATGGTAGAGCAGCAGCTTCCCAAGCTGACGACGAGGGTTCGATTCCCTTCACCCGCTCCACAATCCTGAACCAGCCGCAGAAAATCGCCATTCCGGAAGGGTTATTGCTGGCGTGGCCGAGGGGCGGCTATCGGGGGCGGGGGGCACCGCCCTGGGCAAAACCGCGTATGGTGGGAACCCCATACCGCCAACGGCAGAACGAAGCGGGCGTTTGCTGACCATTCCGCAGGGAGCGATCCGCAGTTCGACCCGCTGGGCGGGCGCCTGCTTCCCGGCTGGGCAGGGGTGAGGCGGCTTTCCCGTTGCCGGTTCGCCATTACTTGCCCGCGCGACATATCCCCCCCTTTCGTCGCCTTCGCGGTTGGTCCCGCCACGCCATTGGGTAAAAATTCACCCATGGGTCGTATAGCAGGCGCGTGCATTCGAGACGGCAGCTGTGCCGGAGAGCAGCGCAAGCGAGTGATGGGCGAATGAGCAACGACAATATTGGGCGCGATGTGCTGGCATTCCTGACCGGGAATCTGCTCGATCCGACGCCGCTTAACTATCGCTTCGGCTACCTGTACCTGACCCGGTCGAGCAAGGTGATCTGCCACGAAACGGACACCTACATCGAAAACGGCATGCGCATGAAGCAGGAAACCATCGTCGAAATCATGGGCAAGCACGCCTCTGCCTCCGACGATCCGGAAGAACGCATCGCCGCGCGCGACGAGGCGGTGGAGATGTTCCTCAATGCAGCGGGCGAGCTCGCGCGCGAAACGAAGCGGCAGGCCGACGGGGTCGGACGCGATATCGCCGAGGAAAGCCAGGTCATCCAGGAAGGGGCCGAGGGCGAGGATCTGAAGGGGGCCATCCGCCGGATCGTCGACCGCGCGGCCCAGGCGGAACGCGAACTCTCGACCGCGTCCAGCCAGATCGACCGGCTGCAGCGCGATCTCGAGGAAGCCCGCAACAAGGCGCTGGTGGACGAGCTGACCGGTATTCCCAACCGCCGCGCCACAAGGGCCACGATACAGGATCTGGAGATCCGCAAGGTGCGCTATTGCACCGCGATCATCGACATTGATCATTTCAAGGCGATCAACGACACCTATGGCCACCCCGTGGGCGACCGCGCGCTGCGGCTGGTCGCCGAGTCGCTGAGGGAGGCACTGGCGCCGTGGCCGGTCGGCCGGTGGGGCGGCGAGGAATTTCTCGTCGTCGCCGAAACGCCCGATGCCCAGCGCGTCAGCGAGAAGGTGCAGATCGCCAAGGATGCCCTGGCGGACCGCAATCTGAAGCTGCGCGAAACCGACGAGCCGATGGGCGCGATCACCTTTTCCGCAGGCGTTGCCGCCAATTACGAGACCAGCGAAGAAACGCTCCGCCGGGCCGACAACGCTCTTTACGAGGCGAAGAAAACCGGCCGCAACAAGGTGCTCATCGCGCCCGACACCGGCCGGGTGGCCGACGCGGCCTGAAGCCGACGCGCGGACGTGTCGTCTTTCCTGTTCGGATTTGCCGCGGCGCTGTTGCTCAGCATCGGTGCGCGTGACCAGCTGCTGGTTGCCCGGCTCGCCCATGTGCTGGGCGCTACCATCCTGCTGGCGGCGCTTCTCTCGGCGATCTTCACCGCCGGGTTGATGGCGCTGGCGGGCGATGCGATTGCCAGCATGCTTCCACCGGCGGCACGCCAGATGCTGGTGGCGATTGCGCTGCTGGTCGCCGCGTTCGAGCTGCTTTGGCCCAATCGCGAAAAGCGCCCCGCCGAACCCACCCGGTCGCCCTTCGCCGCCTTCGTCGTACTGCTTGCGCGGCAATGGGGCGATGCGGCGCGTTTCCTGCTGTTTGCGCTGGCCGCTGCCACTGCGCTTCCCGCCTATGTCGCTGCGGGCGGTGCGGCAGGGGCCGGCGTGGCGCTGACAGGCGGCTGGGCGCTGGGCGACGATCTGGAGCGATTGCCGCTACGCGCTTACCGGCTGGCGATGGGGGGCATCGTGCTGCTGACCGGCATCATTCTGGGGCTGGGTGCGCGCGGGATCGTCTGACGCCAGCTGAAAAGATGCCTCGCGCGATCAATCACAGTGATCGATGGTTTGGAGGGAAACACGCGCAGTGTGCGGCGTTGAACGGGTACCCTTTCAGCAATTACAAACCCCAGAATCAGGAGACCAAACATGGCCCAAGCCGGAGATAATTCGAAAACCGCGCTGGTACAGGAACTTAACGGCCTGCTTGCCGATCACCTCGCGCTGTATTTCAAGACCAAGAACTTCCACTGGCACGTCACAGGCCCGCGCTTCCGCGATCTTCACCTGCTGTTCGACGAGCAGGCCATCGAACTGCGCGACCAGATCGACGCCATTGGTGAGCGCGTGCGCAAGCTGGGCGAGGTTACGCTGACCTCCATCGGCTCGGTTGCGCGTGCCACGCAGGTAAAGGATCAGGATTCCACCGATCTGGATGGCGATGCGATGGTGAAGGAACTGCACGCCGACAATGTCGCGATGGTGAAGCGCCTCAAGGGCATGAAGCCGCTCGCCGAAGAAGCGGGCGACAACGCGACCGACGGGCTGCTGGACGACTGGACCGACATGGCCGAGGAGCGCGCCTGGTTCCTCAAGTCCACTCTGGGCTAACTATCCGCGACAGCGATTTCCGAGGGGCCGATCCGCATCTTGCCGGGTCGGCCCCTTGCGGTATGCGTGCACGTGATGAGGCACCTGCTCCCCAAGCCTGTCGAGCGCGTGGCGCTCAAAGTCGCCTACCGGCTGCGCAAGCACTGGCGGCAGATCGCCCGGCCGCAACTCCACGCGATCACCGTGATCATCCGCGATCCGGCGGGGCGCGTGCTGTTCATCCGCCATTCCTACGGCCCAGCCAACTGGACGCTGCCCAGTGGCGGTATCGCGCGCAAGGAAGCGCCCGAGGATGCCGCGCGGCGCGAAATGCACGAAGAACTGGGCGTATCGCTGGGCGAAATGACGGCCGTCGATACTTTTGAAGAGACGGTCTCCGGCGCGCCGCAAACCGCGCATGTCTTCACCGCAGCGATCGAGGATGAGCCGCAGCCCGATGGCAGGGAAGTGATCGCGGCGCAGTTCTTTGCGCTCGACCAGCTGCCCGATCCGCTCAGCGTCCTGACCCGGCGCAGGCTGGACGCATACCTGCGCATGGCGGGCTAGAACAGCGCGAGCTGGCCGTTCTGGCCGTCATCGGGTTCGTCCGCTGTGCCCTCGCGCTCAAGATTCGACAGCGTCAGCCCCATCAACCGGATAGGGCGCGGCAGCGGCAGCTGATCCTGCAGGATTTCGCGCGCCACCGCGGCGAATTCGGCCTTGTCCGCGACATTGCGCGGCAGCGAGCGGGCGCGCGTCGCGATGCGGAAATCGTTGTATTTCAGCTTGAGCGTGACCGTGCGCCCCCGTGCCCGGGCACGCTCGATCCGTTCCCACACGATGTCGACGATCTCGGCCAGCGTGGTCAGCAGCTCTTCCGCCTCGTGCCGGTCGACCGAAAAGGTCCGCTCCCCGCCAACCGACTTGCGGATGCGGTTGGTGCGCACGGGGCGGTGGTCGATCCCGCGTGCAGCGCGGTAGAGATAGTCGCCAAAGCTGCCGAAATGCTGCGCCAGCCACGCGCGATCCTTTGCGGCGAGATCGGCCCCGGTGGCAATGCCGAGGCGCGCCATCTTCTCCTCCCCACGCGGGCCGACCCCGTGAAAGCGCCGGATCGGCAGCGTCTGGACGAAGGCCGCGCCCTCGCCCGGGCGGATCACGCACATCCCGTCGGGCTTGTTCTGATCGCTCGCCAGCTTGGCGAGGAACTTGTTGTAGCTCACCCCCGCGCTGGCGGTCAGCTGCGTCTTGGCGCGGATTTCCTGCCGGATCATCAGCGCGACCTTGGTGGCGGACGGAATGCCCAGCCTGTTCTGCGTAACGTCCAGATAGGCCTCGTCCAGGCTCAGCGGTTCGACCAGATCGGTGTGGTGGCCGAAGATCGCGCGGATCTGATCGGACGCCTCGCGATAGGCATCGAACCGGCTCTTCACGAAGATGAGGTCGGGGCACAGGCGTTTCGCCGTGACCGAGGGCATGGCTGACTTTACCCCGAACTTGCGCGCTTCGTAGCTGGCTGCGGCGACCACGCCGCGCCCGCTCGACCCGCCGACCGCAACCGGCTTGCCGCGCAGATCGGGATTGTCGCGCTGCTCCACGCTGGCGAAGAACGCGTCCATATCGACATGGATGATCTTGCGCTGGGGCGGCGCAGCTGCCGTGTCGTCATCCGCTTGCTGGTGGTCAGTCATCGCTGGCACTGCGATAGCATATCGGTTGCCAATCGGAACCGACGACGCCATCTGCTGTTTTGTGCAGATGCGAAATGATCAATATTCAGCGGGTGAGCGCGCCGACGTTCAGCCCGGGCAAGCGGGCGTTCGTGCCCCCGCGGCGCTGCCGCCTTCGGGCAAGCGGATCGGCGAGCGCCAGCTGATCTGGATGATGGCGCTGCTGATGGCGCTCAATGCGCTGGGGATCGATGCGGTGCTGCCCGCGCTCGACAATCTCGCCGCAGATCTGGGCGCGACGGGCAATTCGCGCCAGTTCGTGGTCGGTGCCTACCTGCTCGCCGCCGGGATCGGTGCACTGGTGCCCGGATCGCTGGCGGACCGGTATGGCCGCCGCCCGGTGCTGTTCACCAGCCTTGGGCTCTACATCCTCTTTTCGCTGCTGTGCGCGGTGGCGTGGAGCTTTGAATCGCTACTGACGCTGCGCTTCCTGCAGGGCTTCGGCGCGGCTGGCATCGTCGCGCTTCCCCCTGCGATCATCCGCGACCGGGTGGGCGGCGACAAGATGGCCCGCATGATGAGCCTGATCTTCGTCATTTTCCTGATGGTGCCCGCGATTGCGCCCAGCATCGGGCAGGGCGTGGTGATGGTGATGGGCGACTGGCGCTGGATCTTCGTGTTCACCGCCGTCGCCGGCGTGCTGATGGGATACTGGGCATGGCGCAACCTGCCCGAGACCCTGCATCCTGAAGACAAGCAGCTGATCCGCCCGCGCGTGATCGTGCGCAACATGCGCGCCACGCTGACCATGCGGCAGGCGCTGGGCTATACGCTGGGGAGCGCGGTGATCTTCGGCGCGCTGTTCGGCTTCATCAACTCGGCGCAACAGCTGGTGGGCGAGGCGTTCGGCGCCGGCCCCTGGTTCCCCGCGATCTTCGCGGCCTGCGCGGGCGCTATGGCGATTGCCAGCTGGACCAATTCGCGGATCGTCGAACGCTTCGGCGCGCGCCGCGTGAGCCACACCGGGCTGTTCCTGTTTCTGGGCGTGGCCGCTCTGCAGCTGTTCTTCGCCACGCAGACCGAGGAAACGTTGTGGACCTTCGTGCCGCTGATGGCGGCCAACATGATGCTGCTGGGCTTCATCGGCGCCAATTTCGGGTCGATCGCGATGCACCCGTTCCAGGAGACCGCGGGCGCGGCGGCCAGCGCGCAAACCTTCATCCGCATGGTCAGCGCCGCGCTGATCGGGGCGGGGATCGGCTACGCCTATAACGGCACCGCGATTCCGCTCGCGACCGCGCTGTTCTGCGGCGCGCTGATCTGCATCGGCCTGGTGCTGTATGCCGAACGCGGCAAGCTGTTCGGCCCGCCGGTGAGCGAGGATTGACTGCGACCGAGGATGAGCGTCCGCTCGTCCTGAGCTTGTCGAAGGGCGATCTCGCAACAGTCCGCACTTCGACAGGCTCAGTACGAACGGTTGTTTTGCGAGCTTAGCCCTCAGCAGGCTCCACCACGCACAGCACTGCCTCGACCTGCACCTGGCCGCCTGTCGCAGCGGCAAGATCGGTCACGGTCCCATCAAACGGCGCGGTGAGCGCGTGCTCCATCTTCATCGCCTCGAGCACCATCAACCGCTGGCCTGCGGTAACGCTGTCGCCCTCGGCCACATCGACCGCGATGACCTTGCCCGGCATCGGCGCTAGGATCGCGCCATCGCTCGCTGCCAGGGCACCGCCGCCGCGCGCGACCAGATCGAATTCGTGCGCCTGTCCGTCCGCGAACACGACCACGCGTTCATCGTCAGCGAATCCGGGTAGCGATTCGAACAAGACAGCCTCGGCCGGATCCACCGTAGTGAACTCGCCGCCCTGACCCAGCGCCACGCTCAGCCGCATGGCGCGGTTGAGCCGGAAGCCAGCCATCGGCTGCTCGGTCACGCCTGCGGCCAGGAGCGCGATATCGGCAGCGGCGGCGCGGATCGCGTCATCGGGCTGCGGATCGGCGAGCAGGGCATCGCCCTTTTCCTCGATAAAACCGGTGTCGAGCAGCGCATCGGCAAAATCATCCTCGCCCAGCGCATTGCCGAGAAACGCGGCGTTGGTCCGAACGGGCCAGATCTCCACCCCGTCGGTCATCGCGATCAGCTGGTCGATCGCGTCGTCGCGGGTCTCGCCCCACGCGACCAGCTTAGCGACCATCGGGTCGTAATGCGGGCTGATCTCGTCGCCTTCCTCGACGCCGGTTTCGATGCGCCCTTCGTGGCCAAGATCGAGGTGATGGAGCGGGCCGGTTGAGGGCAGGAAGCCCTTGGCCGGATCCTCCGCATAGAGACGCGCCTCGATTGCCCATCCGGCGATGCTGAGCTCTTCCTGCTTCTTCGGGATCGACTCGCCCGCCGCGACGCGCAGCTGCCATTCGACCAGATCGACCCCGGTGATCTCCTCGGTCACCGGATGCTCCACCTGCAGGCGGGTGTTCATTTCCATGAAGAAGATGCGGTCGGCGCGCAGCCCTTCGCTGGCGTCAGCAATGAACTCGATCGTGCCCGCGCCCTCGTAGTCCACCGCCTTGGCGGCGCGCACGGCGGCGGCGCAGATGTCTTCGCGGGTGGCCTCGTCCATGCCGGGCGCAGGCGCCTCCTCGATCACCTTCTGGTGGCGGCGCTGGAGCGAGCAGTCGCGTTCGAACAGGTGGACGACATTGCCGTGGCTGTCGCCGAAGACCTGCACCTCGATATGGCGGGGCGAGGTGATCCATTTCTCGAGGATCACGTCGTTATTGCCGAAGCTGGCCTTGGCCTCGCGGCGGCAGGATTCGAGCGCGGAGAGGAAGTCCCCCTCGGCATCGACCTTGCGCATGCCTTTGCCGCCGCCGCCTGCGACCGCCTTGATCAGGACGGGATAGCCGATCGCGTCGGCCTCCTGTTTCAGGCGTTCGGCGCTCTGGTCGTCGCCGTCGTAGCCCGGCGTCACGGGCACGCCCGCCTCGCGCATCAGCTTCTTGGCGGCGTCCTTCAGCCCCATCGCGCGGATCGAGGATGGCGGCGCGCCGACCCATATCAGGCCTGCATCCTGCACGGCCTCGGCAAACTCGGCGTTCTCGGAAAGAAAGCCGTAGCCCGGGTGGATCGCCTCCGCGCCCGTCTCCTTCGCGGCGGCGATGATCTTCTCGCCCACAAGATAGCTTTCGGCGGCGGGCGAGGGCCCGATATGCACCGCCTCGTCCGCACTGCGCACATGCAGCGCCCTGGCGTCGGCATCGGAATAGACCGCGACCGTGGCGATCCCCATCTGGCGCGCGGTGCGGATGATACGGCAGGCGATCTCGCCGCGATTGGCGATCAGGAGCTTCTGGATCATTCGACAATATCCTCAGGCGTGTACGGTGCGCCGATGCTTTCGCATTCGCTCGGCGGGACCATGGAGAAGCTGGTGTTGGCGACCTTCCAGCCATCATCGGTGCGCACCATGCTGAGCGAGTTGACGCCGCAATGGCTGATCTTGCGATTGGCGAAGAAGGTGTACGGACCCCACACCTGCGCCATGTCGCCATCGATCAGCACGGTTTCGTATTCCATGTATTCGGCGACTTCGCCGGTGCCGCCGGCCCAGCGTTCGAGATGGTCGGACACGGCCACCACATCGGTGCGCGGATCGTCCGGGTCCATCCGGTTATGGATAAAGATCATACCTTCGGGGATCATCTCGCGCGCCAGCCGGGTACGATCCTTGCTCTTCAGGGCATCGAAGAACCGGTCCACGCCGGTCAGCACCTGCTGTTCGGGCGCGGGGAGCGTAGGGGATTCCTGAGCCATGCCCGGCGTGGCGAGCAACAGCGCGGCAAAGGCGGAGCGTGTGATCATGGCCAACCCGCTACCGCCAAGCGGGCCGCAGGTCTACCACCCGGCCACCGGCCTGAGGTCGCCGCGATTATAGGGAGGCCATTCCGTCGGCTCCGGCCCGTATTTGATCACCGCCTCGCCAAAGGCGACGGACACGTGCCACAGCTTCTGGATCTTGGGCACATAGGTGCGCGTGTCCCACGCCAGCTGGCCGCGATCGCGCACCTTGCGCCCGATCGCGCCGTAGATGCGCGCGGCGGACAGCACCGCCCATCGCTGGCGAAAACGCAGGTGCTTCGCGCCCAGCCGCGCGGCATCCTGGTACAGTTCCATCCTGTCGACCACTCTTGCGGCGACGCCGGCGAGCCGGAACCGGTTTTCCTCGTCGGCAAAATTCTCGCGCGTCAGCCCCGCGTCGTCCAGCCATTCCTGCGGCAGGTAGCAACGCCCTGCGCGCGCATCTTCCACCACGTCGCGCACGATATTGGCCAGCTGGAAACCCAGCCCCAGGTCGCACGCGCGGTCGTAGATGAAGCTGTCGTTGGGCGCGAACATCACCCGCGCCATCAGCACGCCGACCGCGCCTGCCACGTGGTAGCAATAGCGCATCATTTCCTTCTCGGTCGCCGGGCTGAAGCCGTTGGCGTCCATCGCGAAGCCGGAAATGACCTCGTTCGCCATGTCGCGCGTGATTCCGGTTTCGCCTGCGACCTGACCCAGCGCATCGAACGCAGGGTCGGCGGTGGCCCCGCCTTCCAGCGCGCGGCGGGTCAGCACCTTGATCGCCTGCAGCCGGTCTTCGATGCCCGCCTGATCGCCCAGTTCGCCGCCCATATCCTGTGCATCGGCCAGATCGTCGCACCGGCGGCACCACGCATAGAGCATCCACACGCGTTCGCGCGTCGGCTTGTCGAACAGCTTGGAAGCAAAGGCGAAGCTGCGCGATCCCTGGGCGATGGCCTCGTAGGATTCGCGCACCAGCCCGCTGCGTTCGCGGCCACCGCCCGCACGCGGTACGGACGGACGCACGAAGCGCGAGGGGACAAGGGGGCGGGCCTGGCTCAAAGTTCGTCGGCACTCATGCGATAGATTGGCGTATTGGGCACATAAGACGCGAGCTTGCCAAGCAGTTCCGGCAAACTGTCCGCAACCTGCAAAATCTCGCGATGTGTTGCGCGAACGAAACCCGTATCCGCCATCCGGTTAACGAAGGCGATCAGATCATCGTAAAAGCCAAACGCGTTGAGCAGGCCGACCGGCTTGTCGTGATAGCCGATCTGCGCCCAGCTGAGCGCCTCGAACAGTTCGTCCATCGTGCCCATCCCACCGGGCAGCGTGATGAAACCGTCCGCCAGATCGGTGAAACGCTGTTTGCGCTGGTGCATGGTGTCGACCGTAATCAACTGGGTGCAATCATGGTTGGCGAATTCGCGCTCCACCATTGCATGCGGGATCACCCCGATCACCTCGCCACCTTCGCCAAGGGCACCCTGCGCCAGCGCCCCCATCAGGCCCAGCCGCCCGCCGCCATAGACGACACCTATGCCGCGCCGCGCCAGCTCGCTGCCGACGTCTCGCGCCAGCTCGATATAGCGCGGGTCCGGCGGCGTCGCCGCACCGCAATAGATGGCGATGCGATTGAGGGGGCGCGCGGAACCGCTCACAGATCCAGCGCGCAGATGGTGGCCATCGTCGCTTTCTCTGCCGGGGGCAGGGCGTCGAACGGGTGGTATACGATGTCCGCAATTCTGGTGCGGTCCATCGAAAGGCGCTTGGTTCCGCGCTCGGTGTTGATCGAACTGGCCAGGCCAGCGGTACTTTCCCCGCACCGCACGTAATAGTGGCGCACGGCCTGTTCGAATTCTGCGTTGGCAGAGGCGGAATAGGTCACGCGCACGGATGCGCTGCGCACGGGAAATCCTGAGCGGGTGATCTGTTTGATGGCCGTCTTGTCGATCGCGTAGGCCGTCCCGTCCGAAGCGGTCGCCACATCCGCGAATTCGAGCGGCGCCAGCCCCCCGGCCTGCATCGCAAATGCCAGCACGGCCCCTGTCAGAAGAGTCGTCACGCACGTCATCCTTTCACCGTCAAATCTTCTTTCGTCAGTCTGATCCGCACACAAAATTGAAGATCAAAACGTCCTGATCGTCGAGCGGCTTTTGCGCGAAGTCCATTCTGATGTCGTCCATCCATTCGGCACCATCGACCATGGCATCGGGCGCTTCGGCCCATGCGCCGGCGATACCCATGCGCTTGTCTGCGCAATCGACGGCCATGGCGAGATCGGCCACGAAGGGCGCTTCATCCGGCAAGAGCAATTCCGTGCGCATGAGGACGAGCGGCAGATCGACGCCGTCGACATTGCGCGACGACTTCCAGCTGGAGTCGATCCACAAGGTCCCCTCGTCATCCGCGAACAGTTTCACCCATTCGTGCGACTGGCCTTCTTCCACCAGCGGGGAGGTTTGCGGGCCGGGCACGGCGGCCAGCAAGAGCATCAACGCGGCAAAAATCATTTCAGCAAATCCTCGATCATCAGGCCTGCAGTCGCCTTCGCGCTGCCGACCACGCCGGGGATGCCGGCACCCGGATGGGTGCCCGCGCCGACGAGGTAGAAGTTCTTGATCACATCGTCGCGGTTGTGCCCGCGGAAATAGGCGCTTTGCGTCAGCACCGGCTCGAGGCTGAAGGCGCTGCCCAGATGCGCGTTGAGGTCATGCGAAAAGTCGCTCGGCGCATAATGGAACTTGGTCACGATACGGCTATGGATGTCGGGCACCAGCCGCTTGCCCACCTCGTCGAGGATGCGTTTTTCCAGCAGCGGGCCGACCTCGTCCCAGTCGACCGGCAGCTTGCCCTGGTGGGCGACCGGGACCAGCGCGTAGAACGTGCTCATCCCCGGCGGCGCCATGCTCGGATCGCTCTTGCTCGGGTGGTGGAGGTAGATCGAGAAATCCTCCGGCAGCACGCCGTGGTCGTAGATATCCTCAAGCAGGCCTTTGTAGCGCGGGCCGAACAGGATCATGTGGTGCGCGATGCCCGGCCAGGTGCCTTCCAGCCCGAAGTGCACCACGAACAGCCCGGGGCTGTAGCTCTTGCGCTTCAATCTGCGCCCCATGCTCCACCCGCGTTGCGAGCGGCCCAGCAGGTCGCGGTAGGAATGCATGATGTCGGCATTGCTGGCGACCGCATCGAACCCCTGAACGAAACCGCTTTTCGTCGTCACGCTTTTCGCCCGATTGGCGTCGACCTCGATGCCGACCACCGGATCGCCCACGCGCATGGTGCCGCCCAGCCGCTCGAAATGGCGGACCATTCCGGCGATCAGCTGGTTGGTGCCGCCCTTGGTCCACCACACGCCGCCGTCCATCTCCAGCTTGTGGATCAGGGCGTAGATCGCGCTGGTCTTCATCGGATTGCCGCCGACCAGCAGGGTATGGAAGCTCAGCGCCTCGCGCAGCTTCTCGTTCTCGACGAACTTGGAGACCATCGCATAGACGCTGCGATAGGCCTGCTTCTTGGCCAGCGCGGGCGCGGCCTTCAGCATCGATTTGAAGTCAAGGAAGGGCACCGTGCCGAGCTTGAGATAGCCTTCCTCGTACACCCCGGCCGAATAGTCGAGGAAGCGGCGGTAGCCTTCGACATCCCTGGGGTTGAGCTTGGCGATCTCGTCGAACAGTTCGTCGTGATCGTTCGAATAGTCGAAATTGGTGCCATCGGGCCAGTTGAGGCGGTAGAACGGCTTGACCGGCACCAGCTCCACATCTTTCGCCATGTCATGGCCCGACAGCGCCCACAGCTCCTTCAGGCAGTCCGGGTCGGTGACCACGGTCGGCCCGCCGTCGAAGGTGAAGGTGCCCTTGTCGGTCTCTTTTTCCCAGAAATAGGCGCGGCCGCCGGGCTTGTCGCGACCTTCGATCACGGTGGTCGCGATACCGGCGCTTTGCAGGCGGATCGCAAGCGCGAGCCCGCCGAACCCGGCCCCGACGACGCATGCATTGCGGGTTTCAGCCATCAGTTTGCGATCCTTCCTGAGAGGTCAAAGGGGGGCGATGCCCCGCCAGCGCGCGCAAGGCACGCGAAATCGGCACCGGCGGCTTGCCGGTGAGCGTCCTGAGCTTGTCCGCCCCGGTCGACCGGGCGGCGTAGAACCGCTCGATCAGGCCGGGCGACAGGCGGTAGAAGCGCGAGAAGATGCGGTATCGCTCGTCCGGCTTCGCCGCACCGAACAGCATCGTGCCCAGCATGCGGTAGAAGCCCGTGCGCTGCCACACGCGGCGTGCGTGCGCCTCCAGCAGGGCCGCCATCTGCTCGCCGGTCAGGTCGCGGTTCTCTGCCACCAGCAGGGCGGTTTCCACCGCGAAGGGCAGCGTATAGCTGGTCAGCGGATGGGCGATCATGCCGCGCGCGCCCGCCATCGCGACGCCGGGCACGCGCATCTCGCGCTGATAGCGCGCCAGATCGCCGCCGGTCACCACCGGCAGCACGCCGGTTTCGAAGCCGATCGGCTCGCCTTCCCAGCCCAGCCGCGCGCAGTAGCGGTCGATCCGCCGCGAAAGTGCCGCGCGGTCGAGCACCGGGGTATCCTGGTAATAGGTGTCCTCGACGAACAGCTGGTCCGCGGCCAGCGGCAGGGTGTAGACGAAGCGGAAGGCATCGTGCTGGCGGACCTTTGCGTCCATCACGATCGGGCGGTCGACCCCGTGCGGCGCCTCGGTGCGAAGGTGGCGGCCCATGAACACCTGCCAGCCGCCCTGAAACGCATCGGAGAGAATGAAGCCGCGTGCGTCGATCACGCAGCGCGCCTCGATCCGGTCGCCGCCTTCCAGCGTTGCCCCGCGCGCATCGACCGCCGCGACCGTGCGCCCCGTGTGGATGGTGGACTGGGCCAGTTCGCGGCGCAGCGCGGCATCGAAATCGGCCGACGAGAGCGAGCAATAGGTGCTGTCCAGCCGGCGGGAATGCTCGGGGAAATGGACATCGTAGCCTGCCGGCCACTGGATCTTGCGAAACGGCCCGAGCAGCGCCGTGCCTTGCGGCGAGAGGTCGCTCTCGAACCAGCTCCAGCGATGATTGCCGCCCAGCATATCGCCCGCTTCGACCAGCACTACCGACAGCGACGGGTCCGCGCGCCGCAGGGCGAGCGCGATCAGCCCGCCTGCGAGCCCGCCGCCAAGTATCGCAATGTCTGCACGCGGCTGTGCGTCGGACCGGGTCATGGCTCGCTCGTAGGGCGGTCTTGGAAAAGGTGCAAATGGACTCCGGAGAGGCGCTCGCGCAAATCTGCCTGCATGGTGCGATGCGGAACTTAGCGGCGTCGATTTCGTTCGGGTGGCGCAATCTGAGGGAATTCACAAATGCGCATTTTCGTAAGCTCGGCCATCGCCGCGGCCGCCTGCCTTGCCGCCATGCCGGCCCAGGCGCAGACCGGCCCCGATCCCGATGCCATTCCCGAAGACGCCGCCGAAGGCAGCGTCTTCGACGGCGACTGGGTGCAGGTCGGCGTCGGCGTGGGCTACGGCCCGGACTACGACGGGTCCGACGATTACGAGGTGTTTCCGCTACCGCTGATCCGCGGCAAGCTCGCCGGGGTCGATATCCTGCCGCGACCGGCTGGCGTGGCGCTCGATTTCGTTCCCGATGGCGACGGCAAGGTGTCTTACACGTTCGGCCCGGTGGTCCGGGTGCGCAGCGGGCGCACGGGCGACATCGAAGATCCGGTTGTCGCCGCAGCGGGTGAACTCGATACCGCGATCGAAGTCGGCCCGACCGCAGGCGTAAGCTATTCGGGCCTGCTCAATCCGTTCGACAGCATCAGCTTCAGCGTCGATGCGCGGTGGGATATCGCGGGCGCCCACGAAGGTCGCACGATCAGCCCCAGCGTCACCTATTTCACCCCGGTGAGCCGCGGTGCGGCCGTGAGCCTGGCGCTGTCGGCAGAGCACGCGGACGACAAGTTCAACGATTACTACTTCTCGGTCACGCCCGCGCAGTCGCTGGCCAGCGGGCTGCCGGTCTACAAGGCCGATGGCGGATTCAACAAGGTCGGCGCGAACCTGATCGCCGGGTTCGACCTGGATGGCAACCTGCTGAACGGCGGGCTCGCGCTGTTCGCGATCGGCGGATACTCGCGGATCGTCGGCGACGCAAAGGACTCGCCCTTTGTCGCGCAGCGCGGCAGTGCCGATCAGTGGCTCGGCGGCGTCGGGGTGGGCTACACCTTCTAGCCCGGGCCCCGACGCAGGCGACGAAACATCAGCCCGTCGCCACCGCCTGCTCTGCCGCAGCGGTCAGTTCGCGCAATGCGGCCATGTGCGACGCAAAGGCGGTGCCGCCCTTTCGTGTCAGCGAAGCCCAGGTCCGTTGCCGGCCATCGCGCGGTGCCTTCACGATCTTCACATACCCGGCGTCGGACAGGGCGGTCAGATGCTTGGAGAGGACGCTGTCGCTGACATCGAGCACCTCCCTGATCGTCGCGAACTCAAGCTCATCGGCGCGGGCCAGCATGGCGACGATCTGCAATCTTGCCGGGGCATGCAGCGCCATGTCGATCTCGGCCCTCATACCCGCCCCCGCCGCAGGTCTGCCTGATAGATCTTTTCCCATAGCAGGCTGAGCATCGTGCTGCCGATCAGCATAGCTGCCGCAATCGTCCAAAACAGCGGGCTCGACGACGGTGCTTCGATCCAGAACTCCGTGGCCACCAGTGCGGCGATGAAGAAAGCGAACTGCAGCGCCAGCACCCAGCCGGTACGGCCTTTCTGATAGCCGCTGACGAACATGCCATGGCGCTTCTTGTCGTCGCGCACGACCAGGAATATCGACAGCAGCACGATGCCCAGAATGGGCAATTGTGCGCCGAGCGGCGAAGCGATGCTCACCAGCACGAGCGCCATCATCACGCCGAAAATCGCGTGTCGCCAGAGCGGCCAGGTCATGCGGTCGGCCATCAGCCGATCGGTATTCTTAACGGCATCCAGTGCCGATTGGGCTTCATTCCTGTTCATCTAAACCTCCTTCACTTTCCAATATGGAAAGCAATAAGCGACACTTTCCTTCTTGGCAAGTGAAAACTTTCCAAGTTGGAAAGTTGTGCGGCGGGCTTTGGTATGGGCCAAAAAAGGGGCGCGAAGGCCAGACCTTCGCGCCCCTTTTGCCGTGATGGATGAACCCTCAGTCCTCGCTGACTTCCTCGATCATCAGTTCGGGCCGCGGGCCGGGCAGTGCGGCGTTGCGGTTGCCCGTCTTCAGATAGGTATCGAACCACTGCATCATGCGCAGATTGTAATCGTAGCGCGCGGCGGCCATCCGGTTGCCGTGGCCTTCGCCCGGATAGAGCACCAGCCGCACCGGAGTATCGGGCTTGCGCACCTTGATGTTGCGATACAGCTCGTAGCTCTGCGTCGGGCTGACCCGCGTATCTTCTGCGCCGTGCATGATCAGGATCGGCGTTTCCGCCTTGTCGACGTGATAGATGGGCGAGACTTCGAGCATTCCCGTCCAGTCTTCCCACGGCCATTTGCGGGCGTGCACGTTGTACATTTCCATCGGAATGTCGGTCGTGCCGAACTTGCTGATCTGGTTGGAAATGCCGACGAACATCACCGCCGCGGCATATTCGTCCGACAGCGCGGTGGCGCCCCATGCGCTGGCATAGCCGCCATAGCTGCCGCCGGTGATCCCGGTGCGGTCGGGGTCGGCGATTCCGGCATCCACCAGAGCGCGCTTGCCATCGACGATATCGTTGAATTCCTTGCCCGCATAATCGTTCTGGTGGGCCTTGGCGAAGGCGGTGCCATAGCCGGTCGAGCCGCGATAATTGGGCAGAAACACGGCATAGCCCTGACCCGCCGCGACCTGGCCGGGATTGCTGTAACCGGTCACCCAGCCGTTCGATTCATGCGCCTCGGGCCCGCCGTGGACATCCATGATCAGCGGAGCGCCGCCGCTGGGAACGCCGCCGACGGGTTCGATCAGGACGCCTTCGATCTGCTGCCCGTCGCGCGCGGTGTAGGTCATCGTGCGCTGGGTGCCGAAGTCGATCTGCGCCAGCCATGGATTATGCTGCGTCCAGCGGGTGAAGGTGCCGCTGTCGAGGGCGAACAGCTCGCTGGGGTGCTGCGGGCTGTTGGCGGTCACGAACATCCGCTCGCTGCCGCCGTTTTCCAGGCTGGTCGGGATCAGCGCGCCCGGATCGATTTCCTCCACCATGGTGCCATCGGCGCTGTAGATACGGATCATCGTGTCCGCACCCTTGTCGATGATCGCGGCGAGCCGCCCATCGGGAAGCCATTCGGTATCCCCGGTCGCCTCGGCCGCGCCCTCGTTCAGCGCGCGATAGGTGCCGTCCGCGATGTTGACGAGGTGCAGCGTCGTGGCCGCCGGATCGTTGATGTCGACCCCGGCGACCATCGAAAGCTGCCTGCCATCGGGCGAAATCTCGATATCGCCCAGCTTGCCCGGCGTCGCGACTTCGCGCAGCACCCGGCCATTGGCGAGATCCAGGATGTTGACCCTGCTGGAGGTGTAGGTGTCGTCGATTTGCGGGGTCGGCTGGCTCTCGATCACGCCGTAGCGGTTGTCCGGCGTCACCGCGAAGCTGGTGACGTAGCCGGGCACGGTGATCTCGCTCGGCTCGGCGTCGATCTCGTCGTTGCCCACGCTGGCGGAGAACAGGCGGTTGAAGCGGTCTTCTTCTTCGTAGACGATCGCGTTGAAGCCATCTTTCGCTTCCGCCTTGCGATCCGTGTCCGGCGTTGCGCCGGCGAGCAGGTACAGCGTGCTGCCATCGGGTGCCCAGGCGTAGCTGCGCACGCCGGTATCCTTCACCGCCGCCAGCTTGACCTGCGCCCCGCCATCGACCGGGATGCCCCAGACCGCGCGATCTTCGCTGCCCTTGCTCCACAGGAAGCTGACCATCCGCCCGTCGGGGGAGAACTTCACGGTGGAGACCGAGACATCCTCCGGCAGGAAGACGCGTTCGTTGTTCGGGCCATAGGCCATCATCAGCTGCAGGGTGGTGCCGCCATTATCCTCACCCATGGTGACATCGGGCAAGCTTGCAGTGGTGTAGGCGACGCGCGTGCCGTCGGGGGAGACGGCGACGGTGCCCACGCTTTCCAGCTTGGCGACGTCTTCCGCCGTCATCGGGCGCGCCTGCGCGGTTGCGGCGATCGATACGCCGGCAAGCAGGGCGGCGGCGGTAAGGGCAGGTCGGGTCATGTGCTTCATCTTCGAGGGCATCCTCTCTAGGGGGTTTGTCTCTTCGGATTTGGTTGTGCCGGGCAATGGTATAATGCGGGGCGCGCAGAGCGCAAATCCGGCGGGTTCAAGGGGAGAAACGAATATGCGTCTGGTATGCTGGATGATCATGGCTGTACTCGTGCTGACCGGTGTGCCCGCGATGGCGCAGGTCACCGTGATCTATGCCGGGTCGGTGATCCGCGATGCCGACAGCGAGCCGATCGGCCCGGCGACGATCACGATCAGCGACGGGCGTATCCTCTCGATCGCGCAGGGGCACCAGACGCCCACCGGCGAGGCGCGGGTGATCGATCTGGCGGACAAGACCGTGCTGCCCGGCCTGATCGATCTGCATGTTCACCTGACGGGCGATCCGGGCGGCGACTTCTGGAAGGAAGCGGTGGAGCCCGATGAATGGGGGGTGGTGGTGGGCGCCAAGAATGCGCGGGTCACCGCGCTTTCGGGCTTCACCACGGTGCGCGAGGCAGGCAGCGGCCCAGAAACCGCGTTCGCGCTGCGCCGGGGCACGGCAGAAGGGCTGATCCCCGGCCCGCGTATCATCGCAGCGGGCGTGCCGCTGGCGATCATCGGGGGGCATGGCGACGTCAGCGGCTTCCGGCCCGAGGTGAACGAGGTACTGGATACCGGCTTCACCTGCACCGGCGCGGTGGAATGTGCGGCCAAGGTCCGCCTCGCCAGCCAGAACGGTTCGGACGTGATCAAGATCACCGCCACGGGCGGCGTGCTTAGTCAGCAGGGGCGCGGGCTCGGCGCGCACTTCACCAGCGCGGAAATGCAGGCGATTGCCGAGACCGCGCATTCGCTGGGCCTCAAGGTGATGGCCCACGCCCACGGTGCGCGCGGGATCGAGGCGGCGAGCCGCGCTGGGATCGATACCATCGAACACGGCACCTATCTGGACGAAGCGGCAGCGCGCGCCATGCGCGAAAACGGCACCGTGCTGGTGCCCACGCTGCTCGCCTTTCAGGGCGTGAGCGAGCGGCTGGGGCAGGGCGTTTACACCCCCGTGGTCGAGGCGAAGATCCGCGCGGTGTCCGAAACCGCGAAAGTGTTCATGGGCAAGGCGCTGGAATGGGGTGTGCCCATTGCCTTCGGCACCGATGCGGGCGTGTTCGAACATGGCCGCAATGCAGGCGAATTCGCCCTGATGCGCGCGCAGGGGATGAGCGACCGGCAGGCGCTTGCCAGCGCGACCACCATGGCTGCGCGCGTGTTGGGCATGGAGGACGAGATCGGTCGCCTTGCTCCGGGGTATTCGGCAGACATCATCGCGGTCGATGGCAATCCGCTGGAGGATGTGACCGTGCTGGAGAATGTCGACTTCGTGATGGTGCGCGGCCGGGTGATCGAATAGCCCGCGAGCGGGCGAATGCCTAACGCTGCTGGTCGATTGCGCAGCGCGGCTGATCGAACCCGTTTGGCGGTTTGCGCCACCGCGCCTAGTCTCCCGCGCGATCCATCCGAGGGGGAACCACCAATGACCATCCGCCACCTGCTGACCGGAGCCGCCGCGCTCGCCTTTCTTGCCGCGCCCGGCGTTGCCTTCGCGCAGACCGCTGCCGAACCGGCAGCCGATATCGATCTCGACGTCCGGGCCGACAACTCCGAGATGTCCGAACACGACAAGCTGTTTGCGCTGTTCGCCGATTCCGATGCGCGCAGTCTTGAGCTCAACCCGCTCGGCCGCCTGTTCCGTGGCGACGATACCAATGCGGACCGGCTGGGCGACTTCCTGACCGACGCCGCCTTTTATGCCGGGCTGCGCGACACCCAGCTCAACGTTGCGCTGCTGGAGCAGATCGACCGCAGCAAGCTCTCCGCCACGGACAAGCTGGCCTACGACGTCTTCCTCTACAATCAGGAACAGTCGCTGAAGGGCAGCACGCCGGAGATCCGCGCGCTGACGGAAGTTCGCCCGCTCAATCACTTCAGCGGGCTGCACACTTTCTATCCCAATTTCGCGAGCGGCACGGGCGCGGCGCCGTTCCGGACGCTCGCCCATTACGAAGACAATCTGAGCCGGCACGACGATTACATTGCCATCACCGACCGCTCGATCGCGAAATTCCGCGAAGGAATGGAAACCGGCGTGCTCGAAACGAAGCTGACCATCGGCAATGTCGTCGAACAGCTGAACACGCAGCTCGCGGTTCCGATCGCGCAGTCGCAGTTCATGGGGCCGACTACGATGTTTCCGGCCGATTTCTCGCCCGCCGACACAGCCCGGCTGACCGCCGCCTACGAGGCCAAGACGAAGGAAATCTACGCCGCGCACACCCGGCTGCGCGATTTCCTGCGCGACGAGTATCTGCCCGTCGCGCGCGAGGAAGTCGGCCTGTCGCAGATGAAGGGCGGCGAAAAGCTGTACGCGCAGATGATCGAAAGCACGACCACGCTGCCGCTGGAGGCGGACACGATCCACCAGCTCGGCCTGTCCGAAGTGGCGCGGATCAAGGGCGAGCTTGAGGCGCTGAAGGCGGAAGTCGGCTTCGATGGTACGTTGACCGAATTCTTCGACTACGTGCGCACCGATCCGCAGTTCAAGCCGGAGAGCCGCGAGGCGCTGACGCAGAGCTATTACGATATCGGCGAGCGGGTCGATGCGAAGATCGGCGAGCTGTTCAGTCTCGTCCCCAAGTCGCAGCTGAAGATCGAGCCCTACGATCCCAGCATCGAGCAGTTCAGCGCGGGCGGTTCGTACCAGTCGGGCACGCCCGACGGTTCGCGGCCGGGCACGTTCTTCTTCAACGCCTACGACCTGCCCAGCCGCCTGACGACGGGCAATGTCACGCTGTACCTGCACGAGGGCGCGCCGGGGCATCACTTCCAGATCAGCCTGGCGCAGGAGAACGAGGATCTGCCAGCCTTCATGCGCTTTGGCGGCACCACTTCCTATGTCGAAGGCTGGGCGCTCTACGCCGAAACGCTGGGCTACGAGATGGGCTTCTACGAGGATCCCTGGGCGCGTTACGGCACCCTGCAGGACGAACAGCTGCGCGCGATGCGGCTGGTGGTGGATACGGGGCTGCATTCCAAGGGCTGGACGCGCGATCAGGCGATCGACTTCATGCTGGAAAATTCGGGCATGACCCGCACCGAAGTGGTGGCCGAGGTCGAACGCTATATCGCCATTCCGTCGCAGGCGCTGGCCTACAAGATCGGCGCGCTGAAGATTCAGGAACTGCGCGAACGGGCCGAGGCCGAGCTGGGCGATGCCTTCGATATCAAGGCCTTCCACGCGCAGGTCCTGAACACCGGCGGCCTGCCGCTGCCCGTTCTCGAAGCGAAGATCGACCGCTGGATTGCGGGCGGCGGCGGCTGATCCGGCCCGCACGCCCGGCCCGCTATCTGTAGCAATTCGGGGCGCGCCGGTGACGGTGCGCTGCCGGATGCTTGCGCAAGCGCCGCGCATCGGCCATCAAATCTTCGATTACTATCGGTTTTCCGGGGGCGAGCCGCACTCGGCGTTATCGCCACCGCCGCTTCTCGTGAGAAGAAAGACCGGTAGCGATGGGCACCGGCCCCCCAAGCCCAGGCCAACCACCGACGAAGGAGCATGCGAAGCACAATGGCCACCGCCGATACCATCCCCGCCTGGATCGTCATGTTCCTTGGCATCTATTCCTTTGCCGCTTCGATGGGCGAGCTGCGCATGCCCGGCACATGGAAGGGGATGATGCAGGATCTGGAGCAATCGCCGGGCATGCGGTTCATCGCCGGCGTGCTGACGCTTTCGCTGGGAGCGGTCATCTACCTCGTCACGCCGTGGCGGCCGGAAGACTGGCTGTATATCGCGGTCTCCGCGCTGGGCGGACTGCTGACCGTCGAAGGCATCCTGTTCCTCGCCGCAGGCGAGCGGTTCGTGACCCTGGGCAAGCGGCTGATTGCGAGCGCGAGCGAGGTCTGGGCTGGCATTGCCGCGGTGCTGGGCGCCGGATTCATCTTCGTCGCGCTGTCGCGGCTGGATACGTTTTAGCGATCAGGCGACAGGGCGGGCACTCGCCGCCACTCAGAACACCACGGTCTGGCGCAGCGCCGTTCCTTCCGCCATCGCATCGAAGCCGGCGTTGATGTGTTCGAGCGCCATGCTCTCGCCCAGCAAGCGGTCGACCGGCAGCAGGCCCGCGCGATACATCGCGATGTAGCGCGGGATATCGCGCAGCGGCACGCCGCCCCCCAGATAGCTGCCTTTCAGCGTGCGCTCCTCGCCCACCAGCATTGCCGGGCTTAGCGAAAGGCGTGCATCGGGGTGTGGCAGTCCGGCGGTTACGGTGGTGCCGCCGCGCCGCGTCACCTGCCATGCAAGCTCCAGCGCAGGTGCAACGCCCGCCATTTCCAGCGCGCACTCGACGCCGCCACCGCTCGCCTCGCGCAGCTGCGCCGCGCAATCGGGATCGCGCGAATCGAACACCGCATCCGCGCCCAGCTCCTGCGCCAGAGAGAGCTTGCCCGGCTCGATATCGACCGCCGCGATCCACGAAGCACCCGCCGCGCGCGCCCCCAGCAGCGCGTTGAGCCCGACCCCGCCAAGGCCGATCACCGCCACGCTCGATCCCGGCTGGATGCGCGCCGTGTTGAACGCCGCGCCGACGCCGGTCAGCACCGCGCAGCCGAACAGCGCAGCCTCGGTAAAGGGCAGGTCGCGGTCGATCTTCACCGCCGATCTGCGGTCGACCACGATGTGGCTGGAAAATGCCGATACTCCCAGATGGTGATTGACGGTGCCCGTGTGCGTATCGATCCGCCGCGCGCCCGACAGCAGCGTGCCCTCCGCATTGGCCGCCGCGCCCGGTTCGCACAGAGCCGGGCGTCCGGTCGCGCACGGCAGGCAATGGCCGCAGCTCGGCACGAAGACGAGGACGACATGATCGCCCTCGGCCATGTCGGTGACGCCGCGCCCCGCCGCGCGGACCACGCCTGCCGCCTCGTGCCCCAGCGCCATCGGCAGCGGGCGAGGGCGGTTGTTGTCGATCACCGACAGGTCCGAATGGCACAGGCCCGCCGCCTTGATCTCGACCAGCAGTTCTCCATCGCCCGGATCGCCCAGTTCGGCGGTTTCGATGGTCAGCGGTCTGCTGTCCGCATAGGCCCGCGGGAGCCCGGCTTCGCGCAGGATGGCGGTGGTGATCTTCATCGGCGGTGTCCGTTTCGCTGTTCGAGCGGTAGCCTAGCATGATCGGTGTCGCGGTCGCGAGGCGGATCGGGGGAACGTTTCCCGCGAACCCAGGTTGGATCAGCATGATAAAACTGGCTCTCATCTGTCTCGTCGTCGCCGCTGTTGCCGCGATCCTTGGTTTCGGCGGTGTTGCCGGTGCCTTCGTCGATATCGCGATCTGGCTGGCGGTGATCGCCGCCGTGCTGTTCGTGATCTTCCTGGTTCTGGGAATTTTCGCGGGCAAGAAGGCGGGCGACGCGCTCGACTAGCAGGCCCGGCGGATCGGCCCCGCGCTTTACGCGGGCTGCCGCCTGCCCTACAGTTCTGACATCCCCGGGGAGCCTGCCGCGCAAACGCAGGTTGAGAGCGGAATATGCCGCGACCCGTCGAACCTGATCCCGGTAATACGGGCGGAGGGAGGGAGCGGTTCTGGAAACACCCGGCCACCGCCCTCGCTCCGATTTACGAGGAGCGTTTTTGATGGCTGATATCCCCGCACGAACTGAAATCGGCGTCACCACGGGCCCCATCCGTGGCAGCCGCAAGGTCCACGTTGCCGCGCGCACGGGTTCCGGCGTGCGCATCGCCATGCGCGAGATCGATCTGGAGGGCGGCGAGCCGTCGCTGCGCGTCTACGACACCTCCGGACCTTACACCGATCCCAACGCCGCGATCGACATCAACGCAGGCCTACCCGAGCTTCGCCGCGAATGGATCATGGGCCGCGGCGATGTTGAGGAATACGACGCGCGCGAGGTGAAGCCGGAGGACAACGGCCAGCTTGGACCCGATCGCTCGGGCGGCGTGCCGCAGTTCCCCAGCGTGGTGAAGCGCCCCTTGCGCGCCAAGGCAGGCCAGAACGTCAGCCAGATGCACTATGCGCGCAAAGGCATCATCACGCCCGAGATGGAATATGTCGCCGAGCGCGAGAACCTTGGCCGCGAGATCATCGCTGCTGAGCGCGACGGTGAAAGCTGGGGCGCGGAGATCCCCGACTTCATCACCCCCGAATTCGTGCGCGACGAAGTGGCGCGCGGGCGGGCGATCATCCCCTCCAACATCAACCACCCCGAAAGCGAACCGATGGCGATCGGGCGCAACTTCCTGGTCAAGATCAACGCCAATATCGGCAATTCCGCCGTCGCATCCGATGTCGCCAACGAAGTCGACAAGATGGTCTGGTCGATCCGGTGGGGCGCAGACACGGTGATGGACCTCTCCACGGGGCGGAACATTCACGACACGCGCGAATGGATCATCCGCAACTCGCCCGTCCCCATCGGCACCGTGCCGATCTATCAGGCGCTCGAAAAGGTCGGCGGCATTGCCGAGGACCTAACGTGGGAGATCTTCCGCGACACGCTGATCGAGCAGGCCGAACAGGGCGTCGACTATTTCACCATCCACGCTGGCGTGCGCCTGCCCTACGTGCCCATGACCGCCAAGCGCGTCACCGGCATCGTCAGCCGCGGCGGCTCGATCATGGCGAAATGGTGCCTCGCGCATCACAAGGAGAGCTTCCTCTACGAACGCTTCGACGAGATCACCGAGATCATGAAGGCCTATGACATCGCCTATTCGTTGGGCGACGGTCTGCGCCCCGGCTCCATCGCCGATGCCAATGACGAGGCGCAATTCGCCGAGTTGTACACGCTGGGCGAGCTGACCAAGCGCGCGTGGGAGCAGGACGTGCAGGTGATGATCGAAGGGCCGGGCCACGTGCCGATGCACAAGATCAAGGAGAACATGGACAAGCAGCTGGAGGCGTGCGGCGAGGCTCCGTTCTACACGCTCGGGCCGCTCGTCACCGATATTGCGCCGGGTTACGACCACATCACCAGCGGCATCGGCGCGGCGCAGATAGGTTGGTACGGCACCGCGATGCTCTGCTACGTCACGCCAAAGGAACACCTCGGCCTGCCCGACCGCGACGATGTGAAAGTGGGCGTGGTGACCTACAAGCTCGCCGCCCACGCCGCGGATCTGGCGAAGGGGCACCCGGCCGCGCAGGTACGCGACGATGCGCTGAGCAAGGCGCGCTTCGAATTCCGCTGGCGCGACCAGTTCAACCTGTCGCTCGATCCCGACACGGCCGAGCAATACCACGACCAGACGCTGCCCGCAGAAGGCGCCAAGACCGCGCATTTCTGCTCGATGTGCGGGCCCAAGTTCTGCTCGATGAAGATCACGCAGGAAGTGCGCGACTTCGCGGCGAAGCAGAACTCCGACAGCTATCTGGCGGGCGAGAACCTCAAGGGCGAAAACACCCCGCAGCAACGCGCCGAGAACGAGAAGGGCATGGAGACCATGAGCGAAGTCTACCGCGCCAAGGGCGAGAGGCTGTATCTTCCGGAAGGGGAAACGCGCGAGGATTAGGCTCCGTCACATTTTCGACAATTTCGGAACTCTGACGGCTCCCGTCCATTGATCGGGTGAAGGCGCGGGGCGGCTGATAATTGCCCCCACACAGGGGCGGTCGGCCCGCGCCATTGCCTATCCTGGCCAAGCCTTTTTCCAAGGATACTACCCGCCATGAACAAGATGACCCTCGCACTCGCGTCCGCCGCCTCGCTCGCCCTCGTTGGCTGTGGCGATCCGGTCGACGACACCACCACCATGGACGAAGATGTCGCCATGGCCGACCAGAACACCGCTGATACCGACGCAATGACCGAAGGTACGATCGTCGAAGTCGCACAGGGCAACGACGATTTCTCGACCTTGGTTTCGGCCATCACTTCGGCCGACCTTGCACAGACGCTGTCCGGCACCGGCCCGTACACCGTGTTCGCGCCGACCAATGCGGCGTTCGAAAAGGTGCCGCAGGCCACGCGTGACGAGCTGATGAGCGACGCCGGCAAGGAAGACCTGAGCAACATCCTCACCTACCATGTCGTGGAAGGTAACACCGATGCCGCCGCGCTGATGCAGGCGATCGAGGACGCCGGTGAAGACGGCTACGAACTGACGACCGTCAACGGCGCCACGCTGACCGCGATGATGGATGGCAACAACGTCGTCCTGCGCGACGCAGCGGGCAACACCGCGACCGTCACGATGACTGATGTCGAGGCTTCGAACGGTGTGATCCACGCGATCGATACCGTGCTGATGCCCTCGTAATCTGGCACCATACCGAACCGAAGAAGGCGGCCCGCAAGGGTCGCCTTTTTTGTTGCGTCGGGCCCGGCCGACCCGGCGGCCCGCATCGCCGCTTCGCGCTTGATAGATCGCGCGCGCTGGCGCAGTCTCCCAGCCTTCAAGCAGAGGGGGGACACCATGCACAACGGCCTGAAATTCACCGGAGCCATCGCGCTCGCCCTGTTCGCCGCGGGCGGAGCGCAAGCGCAGGACGCGCCGCCCAAGCAGACGCTGATGCCCGAAAACGCTGAGGCGCGGGCGTTTCAGGAAGCGGTCGGCTATTCCTCGGCGGTGATCCACGGCGACACGATCTACCTCTCGGGCGTGGTGGCGGGGCCGCTGGAGGGCGAGGATTCGATGGAGCCCGCCTTTACCCGCGCGTTCGAATACCTCACGCGCACGCTCGAACGGCTGGGCGCGACGTGGGACGATGTGCTGGTGTTCGATACCTTCCACCAGGGGCCGATGGGCCCGCAGCTGGACGCGCTGGTGCCGGTCAAGAACCGCTACATCACGGCGCCCTTTCCCGCATGGACCGCCGTTGGCGTGACCGAGCTGTACGAACCGACCGCGCTGGTCGAAATCCGCCTGACCGTCCGCAACCCGCAAGACCGGCAGTGACCGATCGCCGGGCCGCCAGACGCGAAGGGACACACGCATAATGCCGCAGACCGACGCAGAGGACATCCTCGACGACCCGCGGGCAGAGGATCGCCGCGAACGCCGCCGCCTGCCGGTCATCGGCCTGTGGCTGACCGCGCTCTATGTGGTCGGGCTGGTGATCTATCTGCTCGCGCAGGGGCAGAACCCGGCGGACCTCAAACTGAACGAACTGGGCGACTTCCTCGGCGGCGTATCAAGCCCGCTCGCGTTCCTGTGGCTGGTGCTCGGGTTTTTCCAGCAAAGCCGCGAGATCCGCCTGAGCAACAAGGCGCTACACCTGCAGGCACGCGAGATGCGCCGCAGCGTAGACGAGCATCGGAGGTTGGCGGGTGGGGAGTGATGACAGCTATCTGGTAAGCGAGAACATGAGGAGCTTAGCCCCCGCCAGACAGGCTGAGGAACAAGGAGAGGGGATCGAGGAGAGCGGGGTCTGCCGAGGGAAGATAGAGCGGTCGTATTGTCGGCGGGCTTAGGAGCGCAGTCCACAATCAACGAGACCGCGATGGGTTCATCGTAGCGGGCAAACGTTGGCCCCGTACCAATCACAAAACACGACATCCGTGTCTCGGCAAAAAATTTTAACAAAGTCGATATGTGATTGCAGTTCTGAAGGCGTTCGCTTCTCTGCACTATCACCATGGGCAATTGCATTCCGTGTATCGACTAAGTTTTCGACGCTATTTTTAATAATCTGAAATTGACCTCGTTGCCGGGCCTTCAGATCGCCAAGAAGGCTATTATATCCCACGCGCTTAAGGAATTTGTCGATTGGTTTGTATTTTGGTGTCGAAAATCCTCGCTCAAAAACTTCGAAATCTATAGGCGCAACAAGAGGGCCTGATGACTTTATTTGCTTCCCATCTCGTGACTGAAGTGCCAGTAAGTTTTTGGCAATAGTGTCGGGATGTTGGCTATCTACAATATTCGAAATTAAGTCTTGTGAAGAGTAATAAATAAACCGGGCCGGCAGCTTGCTCATGCAGATTTGCTTGTCGAAAATGCGTTCGACAGCAAGCTCGACAAGTTTTTTGGCAAAGCCTTCCAGATGACTTGATAGTAAAACGACACCCCCGCGCGTCATCGCCGATACTTGATCGGCATATGTGACTGGCGCCGCACGTTCGAGCATCGACGCCTTTACTCGGATAAGGCGTACTTCCGCGACGCCAGCAATCAGATCGCTATATGCTCTAGAGTAGCGCATGCAAGCTAGATCAAATCAGAAAATTTTTCTTCCCAAAGAGCAAACCTTCTTTTCGTCCTGGTCGTATGGTCAACGGCTCGTGAAATGAGATCATCAAATTCAGCGTCTGCAAGAAGTTCATTAAATCGAACTCTGAAATCAGCTCTGATCTCATCAGCCTGTGCGAGTGTCGGAACGGATCGTGCATAGTTCATCATGAGATCAAACAGGGCCTTATTTATCGCGCGTGAGCCAGGGCGGCGAAAAACCTCTCCATGGGGAAACCAGCGCAGCGATTTGCTAAGGCTGTCGTCCCAACTTTTTCGAAGCGTATCTACATCCTCGTCGGTTAATTCTCGACCCTTACGTGCAGCATCATTGAGCCAACGCTTTAAGGGAGTTCGATAAGAACCGAGACCCTCGCGTTGAAACGCATAATAGCGAAGTGCTACCTCCTCCTCTCGCATCCTTTTATTGGGTGTCTTAGTTCCAACGATTTTACGCCAACTAGCGTTTTCAACACAATCCTTAAGAATTTCATTTAGTCTACCGCGGTAAACGCAATTGCGAAGCTCTTGTGCATTCAACGGAGCTGTATTCGTGTTTAGTCTTTCAAAAACCTCAAACTTGATCTCAGGATGCGATTCGTTCGTGACGAGGACACACCTTAGTGTGTGCGTCTCAATTTGTCTTTGGTGCCGAGCAGGTAGTTCGAAAAATCGCTTGCCATTCAGCTCTTCTAAGACCTCAAGGCCTTTGATCACGAACTCATTATTTATAAATCGAAAAAGCGAATAGATGCGTTGTTGGCCGTCGATAACATCAAGCTCAAATTCATCGTTTTGGCTTAAATATACGGGAGGTATGGGTACATTTAGCAATATGGATTCAATTAAACGTGATGCCAATACGTCGGTCCATACGTATTTGCGTTGAAAGCTAGGTCTATCTGACAACGGGCGAAGATATATCGTCTTCTCTCTAATCTGATCGACAACGGATTTGACCGATACGTCGTAAGGCTGAGTGATAACTTTTCGGTCTCTGATCGGCACGCGATCAGGGTCAGGGAGGTCGTCATCTTTTTCAGGTTCGGTCACTTGTGGATCGTCAGACGCCATACTCTCTGCCTTTTGCCTCTTGGGCACTCATTAGCTTCGATCCCTTGATAACGGCAATACCGGGAGAAATTTCGTTCAGACTCTCAGTAAGTATGTCTGCCCGGCCCCATTCCCGCTCCCCCACCGTTACCCCACAGCAGCACCCCGCTGCCGGAGTGCTCCTAAATGACCAAATCCACCCCCAAGACCTGGCCCGAACTCGCGGTCGAGAGCTGGATGCTCGGTGCCGAGATGAGCATGGTCATCTGGCTGCGCTCGATGCGGATGATGGCGGGCGGGAAGCTGGCCGAGCGGGAGGCGGAGCGGATGGTGAGCGAGAAGTTCACTGCCGCGATGACGCTGTGGCCCGCGCTGATGGCGGGTGGCCTCGACCAGTCCGCCGAGGAAACGACCAGTCGCGCGCTGGCGCATTACGGCAAGCCGGTGCGCGCAAATCGCAGGCGTCTCAGCCGCTGAAGCCCGGCGGCCTGCGCTCGCCGCTGGCATCCGAGCTTACGAAAAGGCCCGCCCCGACGCTTTGCCGGGGCGGGCCTGACTTTTTCCGCTGCGCGGCGCGTTACATCGGCCGCGTGTGTCCCTCCGCATCGGGCAGGGCGGCAAGCTCCTGCGCGGTCATGCTGGTCTGAATGTCCCGATCGTCGCCATCCATCCGCGTGGTGAGCCCACCCAGCGGGATCATCACGAGGCGATCGGGGTCGGTATCGTCCAGTTCGACGATCAGCCCGTCGACCGCACCCGTGGCATCGCGGTGGATTGCCTCCACATCGCCCAGTTCGGTGCCGTCGGCGGACACCAGGTCGGCGTCAATCAGCTGCAGCTCGCTCATGCCGAGTGCGGCTTCCTCCGTTCCCGCAGCGGCCGCGCTCTGCTCGGCCTGCATCTCGATCCGGTCTTCAGTCCGATCCGCTTCCTGTTCGGCGGCCGAATCCCCGCAGGCGGCGAGCATCGCGGCACCGGCGGCCAGCGCGGCGAGGGTGAATTTGGGCTTGGTCAACGTGTTTTCCTTCCGGTGATACGGGGTGGTCCCGGAACCAACGCCCATACTTTTTCGGCGGTTCCGTGGAGCATCCTGTGTCCCATCGTGGCGGGGAGCGCGTTCGCCCGGGTGGCCAGCCGACCGGCAGGCGCACTCAACCCTCGCCGCTCACCCGCGCGAAAGCTTTACCAGCACGCGGTCGAGCGATTGCAGGAAGCTCGATCGGTCCGCCTTGCTGAAGGGCGGTGGGCCGCCACCGATCCCGTCCATCCCGCTGCGCAGGTCCGCCATGATCGCGCGGGTCGCCACGGCTGCGCCGATGCTCGCCGCGTCGACCTCGCGCCCGTCGTGCTTCAGCACCGTGGCGCCCGCCTTGATGCAGCGTTCGGCCAGCAGGATGTCGGCGGTGATCACGATGCTGCGCGGCGTCGCGTGCTCAGCGATCCAGTCGTCGGCGGCGTCGAAGCCGTCGCCCACCACCACGCGCTGCACCCGCTCGCTCACCGGCACGCGAAAGGCGCTGTTGCTGACCACGCGGACATGCGCGCGGTGCCGCGCGGCCACGCGATACACCTCGTCCTTCACCGGGCAGGCGTCGGCATCGACCAGGATGGTGATGGCGGTGTCGGGTGCGGGGACGCTGGACATGGCATTGCCCTAGCGTGCGCGCGGGGCGGACTCCACCCGCGCGGGGGCTTTCCTACTTAGCCGAAGTGTGGCCCAGTGCGCGGATGAGCCCGCTTCGACAGACAGCCGTATTTTTGCCAGCAAATGCGCGGCTGCGGCGGACGGGTTTTTGGCGCCTGGACACTGTGTCAGGTGTGTCAGGGGCGGGCAGGGTGTGGATCGCGGGCCGGGCCGCAATGGCGGCAAACGGGCGTTCGCGCCGTGGATTAGCGTGCATTGCAGCAATCGTTAGGCGATTGCCCCCCTGTCGTGCTACATACGCCCCGCTGACGTCGAAATTTGCGACGGACTTCGGAATTTGCCTCGCCGCTTGCCGCGCGTTTCACCGTGCAGGCCCCGGCGTTAACCAGACGACGTTTTCCTTTCATCGGACGATTTGACGCACGACCCAGGGGCTCCCTGCCTCGCGGGCACTCACCCGTTCTCGAAAGGAACACCACATGGCCAAGACTGGCACCGTAAAATTCTTCAATGCCGACAAGGGCTACGGCTTCATCCAGCCCGACGACGGTTCGAACGACAGCTTCGTTCACATCACCGCCGTGCAGGCCGCGGGCATGACCTCGCTCGATAAGGACCAGCGTCTCAACTACGAAGTCGAGCAGGGCCGTAACGGCAAGGAAAGCGCGATCAACCTTTCCTCCGCCGACTGATTGTGAAGGGGCGCGGTCGGGATATCCGGCTGCGCCCTTTTCGCATCCCCGCCTTTCAACCATTCACCACACCGGGAGACGCCCCCATGGCGCAAAGCTACGAATTCTACTGCGCCCGCGCGGATGAAGCCGCCGCAGCCGCAAAGGCCGCGCAGCTCGACAGGGTGCGGGAACGCGAATTGCGCGCCGAGAAGACCTGGCGCGGTCTCGCCGAACACGCCCGCGCCGTGGCCGAAGAACGCGCCAAGCTGGTGCGCGACAAGGCTGCCGAAGCGGAGGCTGCGACGGTCGCAGCGGACGGTCAGCCGGCTTAGACTGATCCCGTTTTGGGGATCGGCGATGCGATGGCGATGTGCTCGGCCTGCGGTCGGTCAGCGGCTCGCCATGGCGGACGTATCCTGCACAACCGGCTGCGAGACATAGGCGATGCCCTGCGCGCTGCGCGGTGCAGATGCGGTTTCACCCACATTCGCCGGACGAGCGAGATCGAGCGGCCGGGTCGAAGCCGTTCGGGCCGTTCGGGTGGCACTGCGGCGCTCGGCCACAGCGCGGCGCTGCTGCGCCTCCCATTCGCGTTGCCGTGCGTCGGCAGCGGCGAAATCGAAATCCGCTGCGTCATCCTCAAAATCGTCGACATAGTACGTCTTGGCGTAGCGATCCTGGCTATACAGTCCGCGCTCGCGCAGCTCGCCCACTTCGTAGGTCTCGTCGCCCGCCTCGATGGCATAATGGTTCGCGGTCAGCGTGGTGGGCTTGCGCGTCTGGCTGATCGCCGCGTTGCTGCCGGTGGTCAGCGGACTGGTCGACGCGAAAATCTGACGCGGAGTGGTATCGATCGCGCCGCCGGCCACCGCGCCGCCGATCGCGACTGCTACTGCGGCACCTGCGAAATAGGGCAAAACGCGCATGGTGTTGAACTCCGTGTTAAAATTGCCTTTGCCGAACCAACCAACGTTGCGCGCCGCGTGTTCCCGAGAGCCGGAGCGCCGGGGCGCTTCCGGTTGTCCGTGCGACGCGATAGAGTGCGCCGTCGAAGCAAAGCATCTCGCGCAGACTAAGGAAAGCCCATGCGTATCTCCCCCAAGATCACACTGGCCCTGACCGGCGGATTGCTGCTGGCCGCGTGCCAGACGCAGAACGGGCCGGGCGCACCGGGCGATTCGCCGGAGGGCTTCGGCGGCATCGGCGCGGAAGAGAAAATTGAATTCATAGGCACAGAGCCGTTCTGGGGCGGTTCCACGCAAGGCGACAGCCTTACCTACACGACGCCGGAACGGATCGAGGGTACGACTATCGAGGTCAAGCGGTTCACCGGCAATGGCGGGCTCGGCCTGTCGGGCACGCTGGACGGCAAGCCGTTCGACATGACGGTGACGCCCGGCACCTGCTCAGACGCGATGAGCGACCGCAGCTATCCGTTCACGGTGACGCTGCGGATCGGCACCGACACCCGGCTTGGCTGCGCATGGACGCAATCGCAGCCGTTCGAAGGCGCGGCCAATCCCTGAGCGCGGCGGCTAGCTGCGCCTGTCGGCCACCCCGGCACGCTCAAGCTCCGGGCCGAGCCTTCCGCCGACCCAGAGGAAAAACATCCGGAAATCCGCCGCAAGGCTCCAAAGGGGATAGGTGAAGGTTGCAGGCCGGTTTCGTTCGACGCGAAAATGCGCGATCCAGGCAAAGAAATAGCCGGCAATGGGCAGCAGGATCAGCAGCCACCAGGTTTGCGTCGCCAAGGCTATCGCAGCGAGCGCGATGACCAGTGCGGTGCCGATATAGTGCAGCCTGCGGGTCTGGGGCCGGCTGTGTTCGCGCAGATAGAACGGCCAGAATTCGGCAAAGGTCTTGTAGCTCTTTTCGGCCATCGCGTGTCCTCGGATCGTTCGCAGTACCTGCCACTTGGCCATTCTTGCCCCGTTTCGGATCGTGCATGGGCAAGCGGCTGGAACGGAAGCGGATGATGAGGGTTGTGGCTTCGAATGTTAAGCCCCATGCGGGGCGGCGCCAAAGTTTTTCAGGATCCCATGTCCGACCGACCCGAGGGTAAAAGTCAGGCTTCGTTGAACGACCCGCAGGCACGCCCGCGGCGCGACATGAAGGACGTGGAGCGGGAAGACCGTTTTTCCGATACCTCCGGCGTGCTGTTCGAACAGGCGATGGCCCAGACGCGAATGGCCGTCTGCCTCAGCGATCCCCATCAGCCCGACCAGCCTATCGTGTTCGCCAATAGGGCTTTCAGGCGCCTGACGGGCTATGACGAGCAGGACATTCTGGGCCGCAATTGCCGTTTCCTGCAGGGGCCGAAGACCGATCGGCACGCCGTCGCCAAAGTGCGCGAAGCGATCGAGAACGAAGATGTCGTGGTGGTCGAGCTGCTCAACTACCGCAAGGACGGCACGCCTTTCTGGAACGCGCTGCATCTCGGCCCGATCTACGATTCGAAGGGCGAGTTGCTCTATTTCTTCGGCAGCCAGTGGGATGTGTCGGACGTTCGCGCTGCGCGGGCGGAAGAACGCCACGCGCGCGAGATGGCGCGCGAATTGTCGCACCGGATGAAGAACATGTTCTCGGTCATCTCGGGGATCGTGAACGTGATGGGCCGCGTGCGCGGAGTTCAGAAGGAAGCGGCTGAGATCAACAGCCGCATCCAGGCGCTGGGCAGGGCTTACGAGACCACACTGGACGAAGCGTCGGTCGGCGTGATCGATCTCGGCCCGGCGGTGCGCGCGATCCTTGAACCTTACGATGTGGACGATCAGATCGCGTTCATGGGCAATGGTGCGCAAGTGCCGTTTTCGGCCATGTCGCTCATCGGGCTTGTGCTGCACGAACTGGCGGCCAATGCCACCCGCTTCGGGGCCTGGGCCGATGGGGCGAACGGGCAGGTGGCGCTGGACTGGCAGCGGCACGGCAATGAAGTGGTACTGACGTGGATCGAAACCGGCGGCCCGCGCGTTGCTGGCCCACCCGAAGAAACCGGTACGGGCGCAACGATCATGGACCGGATGGTCAAGGCCGCGCGCGGAACGATCGAACGCAATTGGAAGCCGGAGGGGCTGCACGCAGTTCTGACCGTGCCCTTCGTGGGAGTTTGATGTGATCGAGGGTTGTCGCATATTGCTGCTCGACGACGAGCCGCTGATCCTGATGGATCTCGAGTTTGCGGCTGAAGACCAGCATTGCAAACCGCTGACCGCTACCAACGTAAGCGAGGCCATGGCCCATATAGAGGCGCAGAGCACGGTAGCCTGTGCGGTGTTGGACGTCACCTTGCGCGACGGCGAAACCTGCGTGCCGGTGGCGCGCGAACTGGAACGCCGGTCGATCCCCTACCTGCTCCACTCCGGCGATCTCAATCGTCAGGAAGGTACGCTGGCAGAGCTCAACGCGAAACTGATCGCCAAACCGGCCTGTTCGAGCCGTGTGGTCGAGGCCGCGCTTGCCCTCGCAACTGCTCCGGTCGACGGCACGAAAACCAACTGACCGCATTGGCCAGGAAATGAAAAAGGCCGCCGGGCTTGCGCCCGGCGGCCTTTTTCGTAGCTCCGATCGCAGTGCTTAGTAGAGCCCCGGGATCTGGTACTGCGCAGCAGTCGGCGCCCTGGCCGGCAGCGTCTGAAGCCGCGGCCGCGACAGCGCGCGCTGCGAGCCGCTGGCAATTATCAGGGAGCATGTCCCGCCGTCGAGGAAGTTGAGCGCGGCGGCGGTCGATGCCTCCGCCTTGCTGCCGAACTGGTCGAGGAAGTCGTCGGTGGCCGCGCAGGTTCTCGGGAAGACGCTGGCGAGGCCGGTGTAATAGTCGCCGTCCCCGTCCGCGTTGACCGTCCGGAAGGCCATCACGCGCAGGCGATCGTCGCAGGCGGCCCGATCCCGCGCGATCTGGCCGACTGGCTTGCCATAGGTGTTGCTGCCGACCAGCGCGGTGTTGTTGCCCAGGTAGGGGATGAATGCGTTGCCGGTGAGCTCGCTCGCCGAAGCGGTCGCGCTGGTGCCGATCAGCGCGATCTTGGTTGCGGCGATCGCTTCGGGCTGCGCTTCGAAATTCTCCGTCGAATTGCTGTTAAGCGAGGGGCGGAATTCGGTCCGACTGAACAGCTGCCCCACCTTGTCTCCGCCCAGAAGATCGCCAAGCAGCTCCGCCACGTCGACGAGCCCGCCGCCATTATAGCGGAAATCGAGAATGACTTCGGTGATGCCCTGCTGGCGGAAACCGTCGATTGCGGTGCGCAATTGTGGCCCTGCATCGGCGACGATGAAGGTACGCAGGTTGATGTAGCCAACCTTGGTGCCGTTATTATCGATCACCAGCGCGCCGTAACGGTCCGAAATCGGATCGAGCGCGTACTCTGCCTTGGTGACGGTGACGGTGCTCTGCGAGTTATCCGGCTGACGGATCGTGAAGGTGCGCGTCACGCCGGGATCGCTCGGGCCCAGCGCGTCGCTGAATGCCTGAGCGCCACCGGCGGCAAACAGGTCGGCGGTGGAGGTGCCGCCGACGGAGAGGATTTCGGTCCCGCGATCGAAACCCTGCGGATAGGCCGGCGCGCCTTCGAACGACTCGGCGATGAAGACCCGGCTGTTGACCGTGTCATAGATCAGGCGGATTCCGAAGCCGGCGGACGAGCCGGAATTGATCAGTTCCTGCTCTGCCTCGATCGAGGTCAGATAGGTAAACCCGCGGTCGCGGCCCAGCGCACGGGCGGGCGCCACCAGCGCATTTATATAATCCTGCACCGTCGCAAAAGGTGCCGGATCGATGTTCGCGTCGAGCAGGTCGGGGAAGAGGTAGTAGGTCTGAAGCTGGTCCAAAACCCATGCCTTGCGATCCGAAAGCGAGCAAGAGGCGGTCGACGGAGTCGGAGTCGGTGCGGCGCTGGTCGGGGCAGGGGTGGGGGCCGACCCGAAAGTGGGGCCTCCGCCGTCGCTACCACAGGCAGCCAGTGCGCCCGCGAGTACCAGGCTGAGTGAAATGCGACCGACAGACATCAAAATAACCCCTCATTACATGAATTTGACCTACTCCTATTCCGAGCGATCTTCGGTTGTCCATCGCAAAGCGAGTGAAACCCACCGGGATGTGGGCATCGTGCCCGATGCGGCACGCGGCCCCTTACATCGCCGCGAACGAACGCCTAGCAGGTGGGGCCAGTTAAGGAGATTCGCCGTACCATGACCGACTGGCTTTCCGCCGTGCTGCCCGCAAGCTGCCCCGCCAATCCGGAGCTGGCCATCGCCCGCTTCGCAACGCGCGAGGCGATCGGCCGCAACGGCTTCACGCTATCCAGCCCCGCGTTCAAGCAGGGGGCAGAACTCGACCCGTGTTTCACCGCGGACGAAGAAGACGCCGTGGCGCCGCCTATGGAATGGACTTCACCGCCAAAGGGTGCCGAGGAAATGGTTCTGGTGGTGCAGGATGCAAGTTCGCCCGACGCGACCTGCCACTGGCTCGTCTGGGGGCTTACGGCCCAGCATGGCAAGCTGCTGGAAGGCGAGGCACCGCCGCGCACGGGCAAGAACGATCAGGGCAATTCGGAATGGCTGTTGCCGCGGGTCGATTCCGAGGGGGAGCCGCACTGCTTCGTGTTCCAGCTGTTTGCGCTCGACCTGCCGATCGCGCTGCTGCCCGGCGCGGGCAAGGCGGAACTGTACGCAGCGATGGAGGGCCACGTGATTGCGGCCAGCGTCCTGACCGCGACCTACAGCGGCTCCGAAGAGGACGACCTCGCGGATCTGGACGACGCGGACTAGGCTCAGGCTGCCCGGCGGAAGGGCCAGTCTGTGACGCGGGCGGCCCACAAGGCCGCCCAGATGATCACCGGCTGCGCGATCATCCTGGGGATGTGGTAGCCAGGGCCAAGGCCAGTGCCGCTGCCCAGATCGTTGATCATGTGCTGGATATTGGCGGGCCATACGCACAGCGCATAAAGCGCCAGGCCGATCCCCGCCGCGCGCCTGAGGCGGGGCGAAATGCCCTGCGCCAGCCCGATCGCGCCCAGCAGCTCCGCCACGCCCGTCAGGGCGACGACCGTTGCGGGGAAGGGGACAGCATCGGGCATGATGCCGAGAAACGGTGCCGGCACCAGCAGGTGAAGCACGCCGGCGGTGGCGTAGACGAGGATCAGGAACCAGCGGGTCAGCAGGCGAGCCATCGTCATGCCCTCCTCGGTGCCCAGCCGGGCGGTGCCAGCTCGAACCCGTCGAACCGGAATCCCGGCGCAACCACGCAGGATACGAAAGCATAGCCGCAGGGGCCGGGCAACGGGGTGGCCGCCTGCCATTGCCCTTGCGGAACCACGCCCTGCCACAGCGGCGCGTGAACATCGCCGAGCACCAGCGTATCGACCGCCGCATCCGCATCTTCCGCAATCCGCAAGGCCAGCGGGTCGCCCGAATGCCACAGCCACAGCTCGTCGGCATCGACTCGGTGCCAGTGCGAGGCCTGGCCGGCTTCCAGCAGGAAGTGGATCATAGTCACCGCAGAGCGGCCTTCGTCCGAACCGGCGGGGGCGCTTGCACGAAAAGTCTCCCGATACCAGCCGCCCTCCGGGTGCGGCGCGAGGCCGTGACTCTCTATCAGGGATGCTGCATCGACGATGGCGGTGCTCCTTTTCTTTTGCGGCCCGGGCGGTATGCCTAGGCGCAAACCTGCCGGGGAGTCTCCTTATGCCGTATCGTATCGCCACTGCCAGCCTTGCCGCCGCGCTGCTCGCCTGCGTCTCCCATGCGCCGCTGGCGGCCCAGACGGCCGAGGAAACCGCGCAGGCTGCGCTGGAGGCGGCACCGGTGTGGGACGGACACAATGATGTGCCGATCCAGCTGCGTTCGCGTTTCGGAAACGTGATCGGCGAATTCGACTTCGAACATACCGACCACACCGCGACCGACGAACGCAGCGCGATGCACACAGACCTTGAACGGCTGATCGCGGGAAAAGTCGGCGCACAGTGGTGGTCGGTATACGTACCCGCCTCTCTCGATGAGCCCGAGGCGGTGCAGATGACGCTGGAACAGATCGACGTGATGAAGCGGCTGATTGCCCGCTACCCGGACGAGATGGCGCTGGCGCTTGGTGCCGACGATGTCGAGGCCGCGCGCGCGCAAGGCAAGATCGCGTCGCTGCTGGGCATGGAAGGCGGGCACTCGATCGGGTCGAGCCTCGCCGTGTTGCGGCAGATGTACGATCTGGGCGCGCGCTACATGACCTTGACGCACGGCCGCAACACGCCGTGGGCCGATAGCGCGACCGACGATCCGGAGCATGATGGCCTGACCGATTTCGGCAAGGATGTGGTGCGCGAGATGAACCGGATCGGCATGGTGGTGGATCTCAGCCATGTGTCCGAAAAGGCCATGATGGATGCCCTGGATGTGGCGCGCGCGCCGGTGATCTTCAGCCATTCCTCCGCCCGCGCGATCAATGGCCACGCGCGCAATGTGCCCGACACGGTTCTGCGCCGCCTAGCCGCCAATCGCGGAATCGTGATGGTCACCGCAGTACCCGGCTTCATCAGCGAAGATGCGCGAGTGTGGAATGCCAATCGGGCTGCGGAACAGGCACGGCTGGAGGCATTGTGGCAGGGCCAGCCCGAAGCGGTGGAGGCCGCGCTGGCCGCGTGGGACGAAGCGAACCCCTATCCGCCGGCAAATATCGCCGACATGGCAGACCACATCGATCATGTGCGCTCTGTGGCCGGGATCGATGCGATTGGCATTGGCGGGGATTACGATGGCATCCCCTTCGGCCCCGAAGGTCTGGAAGACGTGTCGACCTATCCGGCGCTGTTCACCGAACTGGCGCGCCGCGGGTATAGCCAGGCCGATCTGGAAAAGATCAGCTTTCGCAATATGATGCGGGTCATGCGCGAGGTCGAAGCGGCGAGCGCGGCGATGGCGGGCATGCCGCCGTACGAATATTCGACCGCCGGAGAAGACGACTAGGGCGGCCTGACGCCTAGTCGTCGGCGCTTTCGGGCAGGTCTTCGCGATCGGTGGAGGCCATTTCCTCCAGTTCGTCCTCGCTCATGCTTTCGTACATTTCGACCGAGGCGCCCTGAAGGTCGGACTTGTCGGTTTCGCCGCGCTTGGCGGAAAGGGCGGCGCCGGCCGCCTGCTGCTGTTTCTTGGATTTTGCCTTGGGCATCGCGCTGTCCTCAGGTGTCCTGCGCTTCGATCTCGGAGCCGAGCTTCAGCACCTCGTCGCCGTCTTCCTGCTTGATCAGGTAGGCTGGGTTGTCCTCGGTGCCGTTCTTCGTGATCTCGCTACCCTGCAGGGTGCGGGTCACCTCGCGTTCGAAGCGTTCCTTGATCTGACCCTTTGCGGTGCCATTGCCCCAATCCCATTGGACATACTGGTCGCTTTGGAAGCTGTTGGTATTGCTCATGGAAATCGGGGCTCCTGGCGGATCAGTTGTTGCCCGTTTCAACCCCTGCATCGGCAGCCGGTTCCTCACTGAAACCGGAATCGCCAAGGTCCTGTTCGGTGATGACGCCATCGGTGTTGACGCCCTCGTCGGCCGAGGTGGCCTCTGCGGTGCCCATCACGGTAGCCTCTTCCTCGGCATCGCCCACGGTCAGCGCGGGAATGATCCAGATCAGCGACATGGCGACGATCGCAAGCACCAGGCCCACCCCGAGAATCCAGCGTACGACGCCTTCCTTGCTGCCGCCGCTGACGTCTTCTTCATCAATATGGATCTTGCTATTCTGATTATCGACCATGTTGTGTTCCTTTCCCGTCCACCGAATGCACATAACGGCCTGTCAGCCGCACAGTTCCGCGCCGAACGCGATCAATCGCGCAGCAATTCATTGATTCCCGTCTTCTCGCGGGTCTGCGCATCGACCGTTTTGACGATCACCGCGCAGGCCAGCGATGGGCCGCCATCCTTGCCCGGAAGGCTTCCCGGCACAACCACCGAATAAGGCGGTATGTGCCCGCGCAGCACCTCGCCCGTTTCGCGCACCACGATCTTGGTCGACTGGGTGATGAACACACCCATCGCGACCACGCACCCTTCGCCCACGATCACGCCCTCGACGATTTCCGAGCGTGCGCCGATGAAGCAGTTGTCACCGATGATCGTCGGGTTGGCCTGAAGGGGTTCCAGCACGCCGCCGATCCCGGTTCCGGCCGAGATGTGGCAGTTCGCGCCGACCTGCGCGCAGCTGCCGACGCTGGCCCAGGTATCGAGCATGGTGTTTTCGCCCACATAGGCGCCGATATTGGTGAAGCTGGGCATCAGCACGCAGTTCTTGCCGATGTAGCTGCCGCGCCGCGCGATCGCGCCGGGTACCACGCGAAAGCCCGCTTCACGGAACCGGGCCTCTCCCCAGCCTGCGAACTTGCTGGGCACCTTGTCGAAGGCGGGCACGCCGACCGCCCCGTCCATCACCTTGTTGTCCGACAGGCGGAAGGACAGGAGCACTGCCTTCTTGAGCCACTGGTGGACCGTCCACCCGCCATTGCCATCGGGTTCGGCCACGCGGGCAGAGCCGTTGTCGAGGCTGGTAATCGCATGGTCGACCGCTTCGCGCAGATCGGCATTGCCGTTGTCGAGCGAGTCGCGATTGTCCCACGCGTCCTCGATCACCTGCCGATGGTCGTCACTCATGCCCCGTGCACTCCCTTGCTCGCTTGTCGGCCAAAACGTCTTTTCGACGCGCTATGCGCGCGGAGACCGCGTGCTAGCCGCGCTCTGGCCCATTCACAAGCCATGCGCCTGCAGCTGCAAGGCAGGGCCGTTTCGGAGCACAGGTTGCAGGCAAGGCCCAGCTGTCGTACCCTTTCCAAGGTCGGACGGGTGCGGGCTCCGGTATTTTCTGGACATCTGCGCGGCTTTGCCCGACTAATGGGAAATTCAAATAAAACAGGGGCGTATCGTGAATCATCGGGGAAATGGACTTAAAACCGGCGTCGCACTGGGCGTTGTGGCGATGTTGAGCGCGTGTTCGGGTGGCGGCGGTGGCGGGGTTGCGACCCTCCCGATGCCGGCACCGGCACCGGTCCCGTCGCCTGCGCCCGCGCCGACCCCTACTCCGACGCCGACGCCGACGCCGACGCCGACGCCGACGCCGACGCCGACGCCGACGCCGACGCCCACTCCGGCGCCGA